>Ga0209362_1000134_pt1 | contig 68726 bp, 106 predicted proteins | sample SaaInlV_165m_DNA_FD_184680 | JGI IMG/M metagenome (GOLD analysis project Ga0209362, IMG submission 184680) | Marine microbial communities from expanding oxygen minimum zones in the Saanich Inlet - Saanich Inlet SI037_S3LV_110m_DNA (SPAdes)... | ecosystem: Environmental > Aquatic > Marine >... | reverse complement strand
GCAATGGTAGTTACTTTAAGATTCGGGCCAGGAAGCAATGATTTCGTATCAACACCTAGTCTAGTTCCCTCTTTCGATAGATTTGTAGCTGAGTCAGAGAAGGCCTTTTCCACCTTCGTCGCATACTCCTGGTAAGCCTTGGATGCGGGATCGGTCCCGATTTGTCTATCCCAACCGCCGACCCCCCCCAATCGATCTGCCGTCGTATCAGGAGAAAGACTGAGGGGAAGGAATATTCTTTCATAAAATTGGTCTAGGGTCATCTGAAGTCCCGTCGCTTGGGGATCTATGGCCTTGAGTTTTTTCTTGAAATCTGCAAATGCCTCTCTTGCTGTATTCTGAACTTCTACCGATTCAAGATTGCCCGAGGTAGCCTCCCCAAAAGTCATGGGAATTTTCTTATCACTCTCGAGGAAAACACTTCTGAGATTATTTATGGGCTCCCTCAAGCTGTCTACTAGCCCCTCTAGAGCGGCGCGGGCTTCCTTTTTCGCGCTCCCACCCTTGGTTTTTTCCATGCCCTTCAGTCCTAGGATACTCGACAAGCGTGCAGTAAGTTCATCCTTCCTGACTGCATCGGTGCCCGCGACCTCTCCTTTTGTAATAACCGATAAAGTTTTCGAGCCGGGCTCACCCCCGCCTTCTACTGTTTTCACATAATCTTCCCTTAATGCTGCTATTTTCTGTTCTCTCTCTTTAATGATATCGCCGGCAGCCTCTCCTACTCCTCTCAAGTTTTCACTCCTTTCCTCAGCTCTCTCCTTGAGGCTCTGACGTGTTTCAAAAGTTCCTGCGATATGTTGAAGAGAGGTCTCTATTTGTTCTAGTAGTGTATTGGATCGTTCAATTTTTCCTCCGATTTGTCCTAACGCTATTACTTGCGGGCCCTTGGCCATTTCTCGCGCAATAGACATAGCCACTCCCTCTATGAGGTTACCCTCTTTATCGAATGCCCGATCTCGATATTGCGTTGAAGGCCCATCCAGCGGATCCTTGGAGACTACGGCTTTGTCAGCTGCCTGCGCTATATCCCATGCCTTCAGGGTGTCTGCGCCCCCCTCCCGGCCTCCAATGCGTTTTTCTCTTTCGCGAAGCATGGCCGCTTGAAAAAATCCCTTAAAATAATCCCGCTCATCTGTATTAAGCTTGCGCTTTCGCTTGGATTGGAGGGATAAATTATCCAACATTCCAAGAAACTCCTTCTCCGCAGTTTCTACGTCAGCGCTTCTATCTGGACCGATAAATTTATCGAAGTCCATCTCCTTAGCAAAGTCAAGATCGCTCAATTGCCCCAGCCCCTGGAAAAGCTGGTCGGTTTTAAAAAGGTCCTGAAACCCTGCTTTAGAAGGATCAAAGCCCGGGATATTCAAGCCTGCACCCTTGGTATCTGTTGTCAGTATTTCGAGCCCATGCATAAAGTCTGCCAAATTCCCCACTAAACGTTTATCTTCTGCAGCGGCGATTTTTCCTTTGTCTAGTTCTACCCCCCTCTTCTCTAACTCGTCTTTCATTCGAAGGAAAACGTCAGCTTCATCTTTCATTGACGTAACCGAATCAATTCCCCCCATCGTTTTGAAGCCATCACTAAATCTTAAGTCTCTCAGAAAGTTCTCAGAGAATTTAGCTTGCATAGCCTGAGATTGGGCGGCAGCAGTTCCCTGCATCATAGTTTTAAGTTGGGAATTCAAAAGGGCATTTTGGAGTTGGGTCTCCATTTGAATATCCTTAAGGGTTTGGTCTATTGAATTAAAGACTTCTGTCGGTAGCACTCCTCTAAGGCTCTCTATGCTCTTCATGATCTCTCCTCCAAATTGTTGATCCCCAAATGAGCCCCCTCTCCCGATTTTGTTTCCGATATTTACCAGTAACTTTTCCAGAGATCCTAAAGTGGCCGGCGCAACATTCTCAGCCTCAAGCATATCTGCCGCAGCTTGCCGAAGCGCCCCCTCTATTTTTTCTATACCCTTCGCGCTTACGGCTTCTTTCTGGAAGTCAATAACTTGTCTTCGTTGGGAGCTTCGAGTGTCTCCAGCCCCAAAGGCGGTAGCCATTTGCTGAGACGTTTCTAAGACCCCCTTCTCCATTTTAGATAAGGCGTCAAAGTTTTTTATGACCTTTTCGGATACTTTAGCTAATTCCTCAAAAGCTGTAAAGAGGTCTGTTTTTAACGCCAGTCCTGGTTGGGCTAACTGTTGCTGCGCTTGCAGGCCGGTGAGGTCTCGGGCTCGTTGCTCCTGAATGGAGAGCGCTCGGAATAAAATATTTTTTAAATTATCCCCCCCTCGTCCACCCCCGCTAGCGGCGTCTATTTCAGACACAAACTTCATGGCTGTCCTAAAATCCATTCCTAGCTGCTGAAAAGCTTTGACTAAACCGCCCGAAGTCTCGAGGTCTAATCCCCTGATTGCCTCTATCTCCTTTTGGGTTAAATCTTTAATGGTTCCAATATCCACCCCTACCGCTTGGAGTTGCTTATTCCATTCTGCAGAACCTTCGGTGTCGGAGATATTTTTAAAGTTCATCCATGGCAGCCAACTCTGGGCCTTCTGTCCGACATTCTCTATTCCGATAGTTTCGCGAGCGGTGTCTGCCTCTTTGAATTTCATTAAAGCACTATTAGATCGAATCGTACCTTCAGCATTATCTTGAACTCTCTCTAGCACTTCTGCTAATTTGTCGAGGTCAGCCGAGGCCCCAATGATTTCGGAGCGGACGCCAGCATCCTCGATCCCGCGAAATGCCTTAGTGAGTTCTTTGAAATTTCGCTCTTGTGCTTTTACGTCCCCCGAAGAGTAAGCTTTGTTGAGTTGTTCTTGGACGGATACATAAGCTTTAACGCTATTCTGCAACTTCATTTGGTAGTCATTAACTTTCTGAAGTTCCTTCCCGAGCGCCTCAAGACTCTTCTCCATAGCCTTTAACATTCCTATTACCCCTCCCATCACTGTCACGACGCCGCCGGCCACCATACCAGGAGTACTTCCACTCATAGCCAGCATTGCGCCAATGCCTCCGGCTTGTCCTGCTCCGTGAAGGGCGCCCAAGCCCATGTCCCCGGCTCCTCCGCGCCCTCCAGGCTGAGGTAAAAATCCCGTAGCCATGGGAAGCACAAAAGCGGCCATCATCATTTGCTGTGCACGCATGGCTTTTTTAGCTTCGTCTACTTCTCCTCCCATGGCCGCCCCGCGAGCTGCGGCGGCAGCGCGCTCTCTATCGATAGACGAAATTTGTCCGGCTAGCGCTCTTTGGACATTAGATAAACTAGAACTAGTTATTTTGAAATCAGTTGTTAATTGCCTCACATTAGAGTGGAACTGGTCTAGGGAAATAGTTCCCTGCCGGTATAAGCTCAGTTGAGTGTTAATAGCTCTGGTTCCTTGCTCTATGGCTGCCGTATGCTTGATGACTTTATTGGTGTCGGGATCCCGCACTGTGCCCCGAGGCTGTAAGCCCCACGGATTATCGGCAAAACTTGGGATAAATCCCGAAGCCTGAGATCGTGCAGCTAAAGAGTCTCTCATGGCTCCTTGCGCTCCTCCGTGATCTCCTAGAGCTCCTCCGAGACCGCCTTGTTTAACATCATAAACAGCTAAATGACCGGGAGATGGTATAGAGGGGTGCGTTCCTAGTCTAATGTCTCCCCAGGGTACGCCGGCGGCATGCTCGGCATTCCATGCATCTCTCACTTTTTCTCCAATCAGTCCCGGCATCCCTTTTTGTGCTTGTATGGAAATTCCGCTAAAATTAGGGACAAATCCTTCTGCTCCATGAATCACTCCCCCGTCAGCCTTAAATCCTTCCAGAATTTTATTTAAATCTTTTTTGGAGTAGCCATATTTCATTAATCTTCCTAAATCTCCCGAAGATATTTTTCCTCCAGCATTGAGGTAGTATTCTAGATAAGCTTTTTCTAAGCCTTTTCCTCCAGTTTTCATTCCTGGAACATTCTTGGAGATCCACCGAGAAGATTGCTGCGGAAAAGGGATAATCTTGCCGGCTAAGCTAGGTATCATTCCGGCGGCTCGTCCCGCCTTCGGAAGATTTAATCCCCCGGTTCGACGGTCTATAGGAGTATAAGCTCCAGTTGCAACCTGTTCTTGCCAGGTAGGGGTGCGCTCCCAAGGACTCATATTCCCGAACTGATCCCCTTTCTGCTTCGCCCATCCGGGAATGCCAAAATTAATTCGTGTCAGTTCTTCTTCTCTAGGCAGTCCTATATTAAAACCCTTATATGCGTCTATGTAGGGATCATCAAGGTGTCCTTTTCTTATAAGAGTTTGGAGATCCTCCAGTGGGCGAGAAAAGCGTTCCGTATAAGGTTTGAAGTTAAGCGCCGGCCCCAAGCCTCCTCCTCTCTTTAACCCCAAAAGGGAAGGGTTTCCCGTGCGAAAGAACTCTTCCAAACTTTTAATTGACCAAGCCTTGTCAGCATTAAAGCCTTTTACTTCAAAAACTGCTCCGCGCGCTTTCTCAAACGCTTTCCTTAGTTCTGTATTGGAGCTATAATTGGGATTGAAGTCGGAAGGGACGGTGGGAATATGGTCGGCAAAGGTACTCCCCACTCCTCGATGAGCGAACTTTTTAGCCACGGCCTCCAACGGGGTAAAGCTGACTGCCCCCGAACCTAATGGCTCGTTGAGTTTATTCCAATCGTCCATATCCTCTCTAGATAAATTTCGTTTGGTAATCAGCCTACTGCTTTCGCCTATACTACTCTCCTTTAGGTAGCTCCCGCTAAGCATTCCTCCAGTATGTCGGTGTAAAAATTTCTCCACACTTTCAATAAATTCGGAAGGAGATCTAGCAGCTAAAGCGGGATCTCTGAGGGCCCAGGGAGGGATATCAGGCGCATCCAACCCTCTCAAATAATCCACTCTCGAACCATCAGGACTCCTGATTAAGTTTCGAGTCTGAAAAGATTGTCCCCGGTAAAGAGATTGAGGAGGAGCGAGATGAGGAATGAATCCGGCGGCAGCAGTACCGGCCATCATCCGTTGGCGATTGTTCTTGAAATACTCCAACCCCCCCTCCAGGCTATGGAATTTTCCATCTAACTGAGCTGACTCTAGTTCATTAAGAATTCTACCCATCTGCGGTCCCGGCTTTACAAGATTTTTTTCAATTAAATCCCTTCCTTTTACTAATGCTTCAGGAGGCTTTAATGCTAAATTCTTTGCGCTTATCTTATCTTTTAGGGATTTGACGTTATCAGAGTCTAATGTTGAAAATTTTCTCGAAATAGTATCGGGAGGCATATGTCTCATCATGTCAGCTTCTATCTGAAGCATAAACTGATTCATGTTTCCTCCTCCCGAAGAAACCCTCTTTGCTAGACGGTTAATAGCTTTGTCCGTCATTTCAGCTTTTGCGAAATTGGTTTGAGAATGTACCATATGATCTGCAACATACGGACTTAGCCTCTTACTCCATTTAGCAGATTCTTCTTTACTCATTATACGAGATAAGAAATTTTGAAAAGGCTTTACCCCTGCTTCGGCGTGGCCCTTTGATGTTATTTTTCCGTCTGGTAAGATTTGAGTATTAGTAACTTTCCCAAAATCATGCCCTAAGGCGGTAAGCATACTCTCTGAGCGTTCTTTTTCTGCCATGCTTTTCCAGTCAGGGTTTTTCGCTAATGCGTTAGTTACTAACTTAGTATGCTCAAAAACATCTCCCTCGGGATGATATATAGGTGATTGAGGAATTTTTTGTAATTTATCAATTTCAGGAAAGTGTTTTATCCATCCTGATTCTTTAAGAAACTCTAATCCTTTTGCTGGATCTTTAGATTTAGAAGCCCATTTCATCCATTCATCTCTAACTCTCTCTACTGGTAAAGATGAAAAGTCTCCAACCATAGATTTTGAATAGTCTATTAATTGCTTATCAGCTTTAAATCCGTACCTTCCCGCAAATTGCATAGCTCTTAAAACCCTCAATGGATCTTCTTTAAATCTTTCTGAAGTAGGACGCATGACTCCCGCCTGTAAGTCTTTCAACCCTCCCAGAGGATCTATGAATTTTTTCGTCAGAGGATCAAAGCCAATAGAATTTAAAGTAAGATCTCGGCGCTGAGCAGCCTCTTTTCGCGACATTCCGGGATCCACTTCTACATCAAAATCCTTATGGCCAGCCCCCGTCTTCCGTTCTCGACGAGGAAGGGTAAATTCATATTCCTCCCCTTTGTGTTTTGTTTTAAAAACTCCAAAATCTTTTCCTATCAACCCGTCCTTAGATAGACCTCCTTCAGACTTTAAAAGTTTTTGAAGCCTATCTTGAGTTAATCCAAAAACCTCTACGTCCCAATCCTTCGGAGTTATACCGAGTACATGATCACGCGGCGCTCCTCCTACCACCTGCGCAGATCCTCCAGCTTTTTTAATTTTCAAAGCCATTTCTTCTAGAAATGTGGGAACTCTCATAGCGGGGAAGAAATTAGGAATAAATCCTTCTGCGTGAAAATCTGGCATTGACCCCGCAGCTTGATGTCTTAACATCTTAGGTATAAAACCTCCTGCCGCTCCCGCTTTTTTCTTTCGCTTTTTTAGTCCCTTAAATGGTCCTTGTCCCGCTTCATAAGCTCCATATACCTTTTGGGCCATTTCCCCTTGCAGGCCAGTATTTAATTTCATATCGGCCCATCCCGTGCTGAAGTCGTGGAACATTGTCCGCAAAGCTTGGTTAGGGGGCGCAGCAGCGAGGGGGTCTCCAGCCCGCCCAATGTCAAACCGTTTATTATCGGACGCACTGATTCCTACTTTGGCCGCATGTTTGGCAGCTGTTTCCCATACAATCCCTGCAGCAGCCGAAGGGTCACCCGTTAAAGTGCTAGGTGTAGAGGAGCGGGCCGGAGGGAAAGCTGAGGAAGCTATAGCGCCCGAAAGACGACGCAAGCGCAGGTCGGTGGCATTTTTGATATTTGGGGGTTTAGCTTGCTCAATCCCCGCCATCATAAATTCTATCCTATGGCCTGCGGTCTCGGCCCCTCCAGGGGTAAGCCCTAGCTTCTGGGGGACTAGCATCGTCACCAACCCCTTGGCGTCTACCCGAGGTTTGGCCTCCCTGCGTTTCTTTATCCCCTCCTGACGAGCCTTTTCGGATTTGCTAACTTCGCCTTTTGCAGTAGCCGTTTTGGCTAATATTGCTGTTCCCTGACTTTCGGTTATAGCTCCTTCTCTTACGGATTTGGATATTTTAGAGGTGAGTCCAGGCCTCCCATCGCTCGCATATCTCTCTAATTCTCTATATTTTAGCGCGGCAGGAGCGAGACTGGGAATAAACCCGTGGGCTCCCAGGGGGCGCCGTATATGTTTACCGATGAAGCTCGCGCTTGCTGCCTTGACTCCGGCCTTGTAGTCCCCGAATTGTGCTGTAGTATTGTAATAATCCTGATACCGCTCGTGCAACTTCGACGGCATGTCCCAAGTACCCTTATCCATCGCCATAACTTCCGTTCTTCCGGCTCCCGTCAGAGCTCCCATAGCAAAATGGCTGAGTTGATCAAAAATCCATCCGCGAGCCTGCCCTTTTTCTCTCGGGGTTTTATCCTTACCAAAGAGAATATCACCCTTTTGCTTCAAAAACTTCTCGCTCTCCGAGAAGCTTGGAGCTCTGCCCCGGGGACCTACCTTGCGATTGAGCATGCCTCCTTTCATTTTTTGGGAATGCTCTTTTTGCCAGATATGTTTTTTGTTTGCGTGAGAGGTTATTACCTGCGAAGCTCTCTTAGAAAAGTCCTGTTGAGCTATAGAGTCTACACGCCCCGGAGTTATGGGGAATAACTTGGCTCCCAATTGTCCTAGGGCTGCCTTGTTTAGTGGTAAAGCTCGCCCAGTTTTAGGATCTCGGGGGAGAACCTTTTTTATCTCTTCATCAAATTCGGCCTTTGAGACTTGCGTTCTCGCCACATCTACACGCGGAGTTAGTTTGATTTTGGTCTTTGGATGAATTAAAGCGGAGTCCTCGGGAACGCCTCCCATTTGCATACGCTGTCCCGTATTCCCCCATCGAGCCTCTAGCACATCCGCTGCGAGCGCTCTCGTCTTTTGAAGCGCGTTCATAGTGATTTCGTTTTTAAAGGGGGAAGCTCCCATGGTGGCAAAGAGAGATGGTTTCTTTCCGACTTTAATCTTCAGTCCCGGGCGCGGCAGTGGAGCGTTCTCTCTTGCGGTCATCCGGGCAATCATCTCCTCTTTTTTCTCTCTTCCGGGTTCGGCTGCGATATCATAAGTCTGCACAAACTCATTAATTAGCTTTACCGTTTTTGGGTCCTGTCCCCATCCAGGATCCGGATGCTTATACTTACTGCTTTGAGCTCCGGTCCCTTGATGTCCCATTAGAAAGGCCAGGCGACGAGCATTTTGCCCAGGAGTATCTGGCCGCGTCTTGAGGTAAGTATAAATATCATTGGCTTTAACCCTGTCGGTTTGTGTAAAATTGGGGTCGTGACGCATTAAGTCTCGAATAGAATCCGCTCCTCCTCCCACAAAGGCTCCATGGTGTTTTTTAAAAGTCTGAATCCAACGCCTTAGGGCAGCCTCGGCATCCCCTGTTGACCAACGGCCTGAGAGATTGGGAACAAAGCCTCCTCCCGCGTACGGATCAATACCAACTGTATCAATGGATCTTTGCTGATGCTTCTTCCAGGCCGTACCTTTACCCTTTGGTGGGTTAATAAAAGGATCTTTAAATCCGGGCAAATACTTTACTGATTCTGCCATATTATAGACAATAGGCTTTCCCGAAGAAGGGAGATTCATAGCTACGGTTCGCCCAGCTTTATACCCTCCTTCGGCAGCTCGTGCCCTCTCCGTAATAGAGGCTACTGATTGCTGAGGTATGTGTCCCCCAGCTCTAGGCGCAATACGGGCAGCTGCAGCGGGAGTAGTAGCGGTAAATCCTTGGTCTCCCGCATTTATGCCTCGGAGTCCTGGAAGTCGTGCCAAGCCCGCCACAAACCTTTGTTGTTTAGCTCTTTCTGCGGTCTCTTGCCTGATAATGTCTAAAATTATTCTTTCCTGTTTTGCCTGATTCCCTGCTGCGGCCAGGAGGCGTTGCATGATTTGCTCTTCTTTTTGTAGAACACTGGTAATAGCCATTTGAAGATTTTTCTGTCGCTCTGCTTCTTGGTTTAACCCAAAGAGAGTTCTGCCTGCATCTAAGCCTAGCTTTCCTACGATTTTAAATATTTTTAAAAACGCGCCCCCTATAAGCACTAGCCCGGGCCCGGCAATAAAAGCTCCAATTCCTCGAAAAAATCCCTGCATTAGCCCACTTCCACTCTCGGGATTTAAAAGTTTATTCAATCCATCTGAGAGGGTTTTTATAATGCCTAGAATTCTCTGGACTCCCTCGTTCATGGTTAATTTTCCTAAAGAGGCTGCTAATTGTTGAACGCTTAAGGCGGTCTGTTGAGATAAGGCTGCCATGGTCTTGTTGAGCTCCGCATTACGACGAATGGCTTCGTCCGTGGTATTATTGGCAGTTCCAAGAGCTCGATTAAAGATGCTATATTTATTCCCCATGTCCCCGATGAGGGACTTCAGAATATTTACCTGTCTTACACCAGCCACCTGCTCCGACGTGTAAGCTCTCTGGGCATCAGTTAGGGTTTGGTAAACTCGCGCGTAGTCCCTCAAAACGTCGGCGGATGACCTAAAAGAACCATCCATCTTGGTGGTCGCAATCCCAATGCCTTCCATTACCTCTCTAACGCTAGAGCGTTGCAATCTCGTGAATATGGTTTTAAACGCATTGCCTATCACCGCGCCCCCTCGGGCTGTGCGCTGCTGAACTGCAGTAGTTATTGCTAATAATTCATTAAACTGAACTCCCGCCGACATGGCTGCCGCACCTGCTCGAGCCATAGAATCGGCCAGGTCTTTAGAGCTTACCGCAAAGGCGGCGTCCACATTAGCCAATCTATTAACAACGTCTGTAGTCTTAAGAGCTTCATTGGTGAAACTATTTACGGCTGCCGTCAAGACATTTACGGAATTCGCCGCCGCAAGACCGGATAATCTGGTTAGAACCATAGCATCGTTAACACGCTTAAGAGTTTCCTCGGCAGTCAACCCTTGGCGCGCAAATTCAGTAGCTGCCGTAGCTATTTCATTAAATCCCTGGGCAGTATTTCTAGCGACAGCAAATAACTCCGACCCAAAACGTGTAAGATTATTTGAACTGAGCTGTAGGAGCACATTAATATCGGTAAGAGCTTTTTCCACAGCTATAGACTCTTTTACTAAGGAGCCAAATGCCTTTTGGACCCCGTTAATAACGCCCACCGCCGCCCCAAAAGCCATAACACGAGCTACAGAAGCATCCATAGATTTTTGGAACTCCCCCACTCTGCCCGTAATGCGGCCCAAGGGTTGCTCAAAGCTCTTTGAATCTAGTGAGAGGCGTACAGGTCGACGTGAGATACGTCGGGCTCCCCGATTGTATCCTTCTTCCATGCTTTGCTCCAGCCCTACTTGCTGGACGCGTAATCTCATATCACTGCGAGCCATAATACCTACTTACACTTAAACCCGGACCTTTGTTAGCCCAAAGTTGTAGGAGCGCCCTTGTCCCGTTCAGCCTTCCTGTTGGCAGTTTTCCTCTTCTTGGCCTCGCCTTTTGCGAAACCTAAAAGTTTTTCAGGATCTGATCGAATATGGTCTGGGGGATCGAGGTTTTTAATGATGCTAGAAAAAATCCTCGCATAATTTACTAAATTCACCTGAAAGAAAGTTAGCTGGTGTACAGGCTGGTTGAAGAACTGGGCCGGATTGTCTTCTACTATGGCATAATAGGATGTGAAGAAATCAGCAGTAGTGATAGCTTTAATGGACTCAACGGTAAGGTCAACGGTGGCGGCGTTATAGATTCCTATAAGGGAGGCTATGTCAGCCCGGTCCAATAAGTCAAAATCCTCTCCGGAGAAGTATGCCTCATCCTTATCTTCTTTCCAAAAAGATAGCCTAACTATTAAATCGCTTGACCGCCTGGCGGCAAATTGCTCACATGTGTTCTCGATTAAAGAACCCTTTTTCTCCTTAATCTCGGCGACCTCCTTCTGGGCCGTGAGGATGTTTTCCTCTACGACCTCTCGCATTTTTTTATTTACTGCCTTAGCGGCGGAGCTTCGCAGGCCATCTAGCGCCTTTTGCCGCCGCTGAAGGTCCTGCTCCTCGTCTTCTGTCCATGTACCGTCCTCTAGGAGACGATCAAATAGCTCTGTCTCGGTTAGAAGCCCTTTGGAGCGAGCCTTGTCGTAGATTTCTTTATAGTATTGATCAATGGTCGTTTGAGCCCGAAGATCAAAGTGCTTTATTCGGACCCGGGTCCCATCTACAGCTGCAGGAGTGAATCCTTCCAGAATTTCAAAATAAACCGCGCGAAGAATTTTCTCTCGTTCTTCAGCTGTCGGCTTTTTCGGGCTCTGGGGCGGGGGCTGGTTCTTCTCCGGACTCATCGAGCATCACATCGTCGGAAATTTCTTGAAGAAGAGTATCGAAATCTTCTTGTTGTTGTACCCCGCTCATATACCAAATAGTAGCTATAGAGCTGAGTTTATCTACAGAGTTCCAGAATATTTCGTCATCCTCGTCTTCCTTGGTTTTATAGGCTTCGTACTTCTCATCGTAGTTGTCTCCGGGAAACATTGCCGTCAACCCTCCTGTCTCCTCTTCAAGATATTGATAATGAGTAAGGTGCAGGAGATACCAAGTTATTGTTTTGTTTCTAGCCTTAATGTCTGCCGTATGCTCGAACATGCTAGCTTGTACCGTCTCGAAATCGGTAAGCTCCTTTCTAATGAGTCCAATCTCGGCAATGAGGCGTTCTCGTTTTTCCGTTTGTTCAGGCGTCATTTCCTCTTGCCCTACAATAGCAAATCGTTGGAGAGACATTTGCTTCTCAAATAATTTAACATACATTTGAGAGTAAAATTGCTTTTCCTCTTCATCCATGGTTCCTCCGATATCAATATGCTGCTTGGCCAGCATGGACCTCGTCAATAGTCCCATCTTGATAAATTTATTGAGCCACACGCTATAGAACATGTCCCCGTCTTCCAGTTGAGTTCGAGTAGGACGCCTGAAAACAATTTTAATTGGAGATTTCTCCGTAACGGTTCGTTCCTCAGAGGTTACTCTTTTCTCTTTTACGGGGGTAAGAACCTTTTCGGTATAGGTTTCCATCTTCCCTGTTTCTTTATTCTTTCGTTTGCGCTGCTTCTCTACCTCCTTTTCCACTTCCACCTCGCGTTCTATTTCGACCATTTTGACGGTTTCCCGTTCAACGTCTATATTAAAAGAATAAAGTTCTCGACTTTTTTTGATAGCCATAACGCTATATAGTAAAAGCAGTTAAGGTAAAATTCCACAAAAAAAAGCGCCTCCGAAGAGGCGCCCTTTAGTGAGGGGAGGTAAAGGATTATTTACTCGCCAGTTTCAGAGCATTCGACGGCGGTCATTTTCTGCTTGAAGGTGTAATCAGTGACTGAAACATTGCCTCGAAGAACGTCATTCTCGGCGACTTCAATATCGCGGCTATTAATGAATCCGCAAACTTCGAAGGTGGCCAGAGGCTGATTACAGACATCCTTCACTGCAAACTCAATATCTGCCGTGTCCAAGCAAAGAGCATCATCCGGACAAGTGCCGGCGCCGCCGCCCTTCAGGACTGGGTTTGCAATGTTTTCGCCTTGCATCGACAGACTTTGTTGAGGATCCGTGACCATCACAAAAATCGCGTCGAGCTTGCCTAGAGTATAAATAGGAGTTAAACCACGAGAAGCCTCGTAAGTGGCTGTAAAGGGATCACAATTGAACCCTACTTGACCCTTAGTTGCAGTAACTTTGGATCCATGAGCAACTGCTAGGTCTCCTCCGCCATCCTTCGACGCGCCTGCAGTTATGCCGCCTCCAGCGACAGCCATTCCGCAATCATAAAAGTTGCCAGCCAGAGTGGCCGTTACAATAGCATTGGGCTCGGCAGAAAGGGTAAAAGTGGTAGCCATTCCTTTCTTGAATATGGCATCTCCCCCGCCTACGGAGAGGTGAATGAAATCTGCTTCGGAGCTTCCGCGTTGTAGGACGAAGTCTGTGCTTCCAGCCTCTCCGGGCTGGAAGAAATTGTCGCAACCGGCGGCACTATAGGAAGTCGTATCTGTACAAGAACCGACCCCTGCGTTTTTCACTAAGTGATAAGTTGCACTCCAGGTGCCGTCAATAGGACCATTAGCAGTAACTGCTACGGCTCCGTTATAGCCTAAAGCTCTTACCGCTTGCAAAGGGAGATTTTCTCCCGCCGTAACAGTAGTAGCCAAAAGGTTACATGCTAACCCGCCAAAACCAATTTTAACGGGAGCTTCTTCGAATCTGATAAATCCAGCCATGATATATTATAATTAAAGGTTTGTAATTTTAAATACACATAAAAAAAATAAAATCCTTATCTTTTCTTAATTACTTACCAGCTCCCCTACCTTTCCTGCGCTAGTATTAGTGGATTTAAATATGACTTCCGCTAGCAAGACGTCGTCCATATCAGAAAATTGATTGAGGGCAACAAGCTTTCCATTTGGCAGTACGAATTTTCTTAGTAACCGCTTGCTGTCTGCGCAGTCCGTGGAACATGAATTTACCTTTAACGTAATTTCCTTAAAAATAGGATTACAGAGAGAGTTTAGGAAATCGGGCGGAATAAAATCGTTTAATTCTAGCGTTATCACCGCCTCCACTTCAATAGGGTAACGCACGAAAAAACCTTGAGGGTTTTGAGATCCTAATGTAGAAAGAGGGGTCCAGTCTAAGTCTATATTGTATTCAAAGCTTCTTACCGCGTTTGTAGAAATATCTAGCTGATGACCTCCGGCGCAGTCTTTTACCTCTATTTCTATATCCCCTGCACTCGGGAGGTATAGTTCTTGATTTAAATTGGACTCCGGACCCGGCTGGTCTCCCACGCCGGTTATGGAACCGAAGACCTTTCCCCATGTCTTCATAGTGAAATCTAAAGTTGGGAGTTCATTAATCTCGCAATTACAAGAATAGGAGCTAATTAAACCTGTCTCAAATACATAAGCGTGTTCCGGACTGTAGCGCAAATGGCCGCTTACCCCGTCTGAAAAATGTCCTGTGAGCGTATCTCCTGACCCCACTAATAACCTAGAGGCGCTAAATTCTCCCTCCATGAGCCCGTCCATTGAGGTGGCTACAGGAGTAAGATAGCCTAGGGAGTTTTCCTCTACAGCAGGATACTGGAAATTAGTAGTAACGGATTGAACCCCATCCACCAAAATGCCGCTGATATAAACCGATTGTTCGTCAAATGTATAATTGTCGTAACTCATTCCTACCAAGTACTCCGTTGGTTATTTAATAACTGTCCAGCGGTGAGCCCATAAGTCGTTTCTTGGGAAATGTCTGCGACCCCAGAAATATAAAACCCCGGACCATCTCCGGTAGGAGAAGAGAGGGGAGCTATGAAGCTCAGGTCTATAAATTCCTTCTCTAGCAGATTATGTTGAGGAACCTGTGAATCAAGGCTTAGCCCCTTAAGTCCGATTTTCATATTACCTTTCTCCGTATGCGGATTCTCCATTGAGATAATGACGTCCTGGGGGTGGGCGCAAAAAATATCTAGTAGATTACCGCTTACAATATCTTTAGTTACTGCCGTACAAGACAAAATGACCTGCGCGGGATAACGAATGGGTTTTGAAAGAGGGTGTTTAGAGCCCAAACGTTGGTTGATGCGCCTGGGCAATTGAAGATCAATAGAGAATTTCGTCAGGCTGCAACTGCTTAAATCGGGAAGATCTTCACCCGTGGGGAAAAGATATCCCCCCTGAGGAAGACTTCCACTGCCAAAAGTGATGCTAAGGTGAGAGGGCCGCAATGCCTCTACCTGAAGAGTGTCAAATTCGGGAGCTGGAATTGTAATATTCCCTTCGTCCCGGCACCCAGAGACGATCCCTGGACTTTCAATTCCGGAAGCGCCTGATGCAAAGGTTAAATTGCTTGCGATGGCAGAAACGCGACCCATGGGGATTTCTTCCAGAGAGGCCTCTATGGAGTAATTCTCTATAACGCCATTCCCAAACCCGACGACATTAATGCCGGGCTGTTTTAAGAACTCAGGAGTGTCTTGACTTGTAACTGCATCCCCTCGCTGAGTAGTTACTATATAGAAGTTCTGCTCGTCCCAAATCCCACTAAGCATTCCTGAAATGGCCGAAGAGGAAAGATCCGACAGATCGAACCCCAACCATTTCTCATTTTGAGCGTCCGCTAAATTGTACTCGAACTCCAAATTTAAATCTACTAATTCCGGGATAACGGTACCTAAGGGATTTAGACTTCCGAAAGCGTAGGGGGCTTCCGTCTTGGTTTCGAGAGTGTGTTCTATTTTGGTTATGTGGTTAAGTTGCACAGGAGTAAGGCCGCTTATGACCGAACCTCCAATAGTGCCCGTTTCACTAGGGCCCACATAAAGCACTTGAGATTCATAACTGACCCTATCTTTCATTACTTCCTGGGGTATCTAATATTAGACACTTCCAAATCGACAAATCCTATCCTCAGGTTTTTAGGCACCTTATTGCTAGATCTATCGTAAAGTTTAGAGGTGGTAGCATTTTCTATATAAGCGTGCTTTCCTGTAGCGTATTTGGCCTGAAGTCCCGTATACGCATACCCCGTCTCTTTTATATGAAAAAATTCTCCATAAGGGAAATCCTCGAAAGGGATTAGGGGAAAACTCTTGCGGACCGCATCTCGACACAACGACAAAATCCCATCTAATCCATAATTGCTATCAGCCACACAGACCAAGCGAGGGTTTTCTCGAGTATCGTCTTCCCCTCCGAATCCGTACGGTTCGTTTTGGCTATTGTTTAAGCTAATAAATACGGCGGGAACGACAAACCTTTGCTTGTTTAGCCCTGAGACGCTTTGATAATATGTCTCGTTATCATCTGCTAAAATAAATTCATTTTCTATAAACAGTTGCTCCTCGCTTTCATTAGTGATATAAAGGTTGAAATCTTTTTGCGCGAAATCTCCGCTTACAGTCATAGTGGGATCTAGGACCGGAGTTCCATAATGCCCCGTATTTAAGATAACCCGACCCTCATAATGATCAACTAGCAAGAGGTTATTCACCTCTGTAGATTGGCCATACCAGCCATTTGAAACTAAAGAAGAATTGTTTATATAAACCCTATTGTTTCCACTAGGGACTCCGTCGGCGACAAGTTGTTTCTCGGGAGTGTAAAAAGCTCCTAGCTCAAAGGAGCCCAACATACCTACGTCGCTAGTCTCAGGGTAGTAATCAAAGTTCATTCCTCCGGAATATCCCGAACCCTCCCCTTTATATAAAAAGTGATTATCTAAAAACAGGAATAGACTAGACTGAAATTCATGATCAAATTGTACTTTCATGACTTAAGAAATTGCATTAAGTTAGATTGAAGGTGATTCAGGATGGCGCTAATATATTTCTTATTCTTGAACCTTCCAGATCTTATAGTGCCCCCGATTTGTATTCCTCCTCCCGAACGTCCTGCTCCCGGCTTCACGAAGAATTGACCGAGACCCGACAACCCTTGTTCTATTCCTATAACCCAACTTCTAGCAGCAGCCCATGGCACTGGGGAAGAGGCAGCAATGTCCTCCTTTGAGGGAAGGTCTATAACGACGTCAAAAGCCAGTTCTCCGCCGGACGCCTTCCGAACAGAGACTACTCTCATGGAATTTTCCAATAGACGCCTCACGGCCAGGATGGGGCGGTCCCCATCGTCAAATCCTATAAAGGAAAACAGGTTTCCTATTCCTCCTAAAGTACCGCTAATATTATTCATGCCAGCGCCTCCCTTAATCTCCTTAGTAATAAGACTGGCGTCAAACTCCGCCAACATGAGAGCTCGCGCTCGTTCAATACTCGAGTTTATCTTCTTCACTGCATCCCTCCTCAGCTTTGGCCCTAATTGCCGAGAAATAGAACTACGAAGCTGGCGACGATTTATTCCTGGCCGAACCATTATTCATCCCTCTCTAAATATAAAACATAATATTGAGGCCCGAATAACCCGGCCCGCGAAGCATCCGTCACAATTCGCCACACGATTCCATCAATTTCAATCTTCGTTGCAAACTTAAAAGCCTTATAAGCTACCTCGTCCAACTTTAGTCGTAATTCTCCCATTCCCCACTGGACATTAACCTGCGCCCCAATACCTCCCTCGTCTTGCTCTTCCTGGACGGGTCTATATTGCACCCTCGCAGAAACAACCGTGCGCGTTACTACCGTCTTAGATGAGCTGGTTTGTGCATTTTTAAGTTTTTGATATAATGCATTATAGCTACTCTCAAATACTGGATTGGTGGCTACGAGGATTTCAGTCTTATTCTGATAAATGGTTATATCCCGCGCAAAAGTGTCATGGACATCCACAATGGCCAATTCCATATCAGCTTTATCTGCGGCTGAGATTAAATCGGCCATGCTTAATTCCCGTCACTACCGGCGACTTGGCGGGGTGCACCCTGGTAATAATTATATCGATAAACTAAATCTTGAAGTTTAGCTTCTGCGGCAGTGGCTAAATTCTTAAAGGTACGGGAAGCTTCCGTACGAGCGGATGCGGTCACCTTAATGGCGTCTCGCTGAATTGTTGTATCTCCTTCTCTTAAGGTGGTCCAAGGGGTCATTTCCACACTAGAGGTAGATGATGTAGAAGTGTTAACGAAACTACGAAGGCTTAGTCGCGCTTGCTTGTTATAATAATCTTGTAGATATACTTGGGTGTAAATAGCCTTCTCTTCTTGCTGTAGGTGGTTTCCAGTAGCATAACCTGTTTCTAAATTCAATGTACCACTATAAAAGGTGGTGTAAATCAGGGTGTTCAGCTGTCCTAAATTAGTCAGAAGCCAGCCTGAGACTTTCTGAACCTCCGTCGCAGCTTCTACCCCGGTGATATAATCGAAATCCCATTGGACTATACCCGAGGCAAGTTGTCCTATTTGGTTAGCCATTACAGGCCCTCTTTCATCAGCTCAAGAGCAGCCTTAAACTTGGGATCGCTAGGGTCTCTGCCTCCACAAACAGACAATTGGGTGGGGTTTACGAAAGAGCCGGACCCTCGCTGGTAATCTCTAAATGACTTTTTAAGCTTATTGCGAAGGGAGGTTGCGGTGCCGCTGGGAAATACTCCTACCGTTACAGCTAATTCCTGCAAATCGACCAGAGCCATCTCGGTTAACTTTTGTTCCAAAACGGAAGTTATAGTAGTGCCATAAGGGTTCACTTCATTAAGTCCTACGAGCTGCTCCAGCTCTTGGGCTTTGCGAATTTTTTCATCCTGCTTTCCGTCGGCAAAGGAAAGTGAGTCTAGTTGGGTTTTCTTGGGAGAAGCCGTCGAGCCTTTGCTTTTTGTGGTCTTGCGAGCTTTTGATTGTTTTCCGGTAGCGGTTTTAAGAGTGTCGAGTTTAGTTTTCTTTGTGGTCATGGTGGTATAAGGTTTAATAAATTATTATATAAAATTTTACACAAAACTCAATTTTATGTGAACAAAAGAAAACCCGCCACAATGGGCGGGTTTTCTAGGTAGATTAGAGTAGAAGGTAAACTTAAGAAAGTTCCGTTCCCAAAATCACACGACTGTCGAGTACTACCCGACCCTCTTCAAGAGAGCCATAGTAACCGATCTTTTGTTGACGAATGCTGTATTGATCATCAGCCATGAGACTGAATTCCGAACCGCTTTCGCTGTCCGTAGCAATCACCTTAAGAAGGGAATCACGATTCGTGTTAAGGGCAACCACAAGGTCAGTGACGGCAGTGCCAGCCAATCCGTTATAGATATTAGTGAATTGACGACCCGGGCCAAACTGCCAGATCTCATGAAGCTGCACACCGAAGAAATTCGGCATTTCACCACTTGAGTTGAAGAGTTTGTTTCGGATATCGTCCGTAGCATAGCCGGCTAGACTAGCAACTCCTGCTGGGGAACCCTTAGTATCAATCGGATTGTACGCCATTCCGCGCATATCTTCAATAACTTCAGGACTAAGCAAGAGAACGTTCAAGCCATCATGACGAGCGTCGGGCGTTCCACCACTCCAGGAAGCATGAAGCCTCTTGGATGCGGTAAGCAGCTTATTCAAGTCTGCAAGCAAGAACTGGCCACCATTGGCGGAAATCTGTCCGAACACATTTCCATCATTGCGTCTGTCGGCCAAAGTGCCAAGTACTAAATTAGCACTTGTCTTCTCTTGCTTGAGAAGAATTTCTTGCGCCATACGGGTAAAGGTCTTACCAACGACATCGAGACGACTTTTAGCCGCATAGCGACGATCAAAGCTAACAGCACTATCAAGGGTATATGTGGCAACCTTGAGTTCTGCAGCAGTCGGTGCTACTTGGTTAGTAGGAAGTCCACCAGGCATCGACTGACTATAGACGGTGATGTAATCCTCGGCGGTTATATCGTAGTAAAGATCCAGGGGCAAACTAGGATTGTCATCAGCATTATACTGCAGAGGACGAAACATGTTGCTAAGCACAGGCGCATTGTTAATGACTTCTGCTAGGACGGGGCCTATAAAGTTAGCCAGGAGTGCTTGGGCTTCATACGCGATATCGCGATTCTTGGAAGCCATCGCCTTGATGAGCTCGACTTGTTCTTCGGTTCGTTTTAGAGTAATATTCATTTTAAATTATCTCCTTAGAGTTAGCGAGTAAGATTATTCGTATCAAATTGGATTATAGCGTAATAACCAGTACCGGCGCCAGCGTTGGCGTTGCTTGGATTACCTGCGAATTGGTCCATATTTTGACCAGATTGATTTACTACTCGGGATCCTGTAGCGAGTACACGGCCAAAACTTGAGGGGTCATCCCCTACCGCGCCATTCACTCCGAATCCAGAAGCATAGAGTTGCCCCTTATCAAAAGCCGCTCCCTGGTCAGGTCGAAGACCTACGTTAAAGCCAACGATATCTGCCGTAGGATTGCCTAGACCGGCATCAATATATTCGGTAATGTCCAAACTGCCAGCAGAATTAACTGCTCCAGAGGCAAAAGGTCCTCCGCAAGCTACGCTGATAATGCCTCGGCTCAAAACAGGAACTGACTCGCCCGGCAGAATCGATTGGGTTTCCAATTTCTTTTGAGGGTAATAGAGGAGTTTCTGTCCGTTTTCGTCCTGTTGACAGGTTTGATAAAGAGTAACACCAATGGCATTGTCGCCACTGTTCGCCACCCCAACCTCCGTAGTCACGCGAGGATATTGATCTCTCCCGACATAAGGAACATTACTAGGATTCATTCCTAGATACGTTTGGTATTGGTCATCGTAGGTGGTAGGACCGTCATTGAGACCGCCTTGGGTTACTTTAACCCAGACGCCCGCATCTCCGGAGCCCACATCCATGGTGCCTACGTTGAGATCAGCTTCTTGAAGAGCAAACATATTAATAACGTCTGTCTCCGCGTACTGTCTAAATGGTAATAGTCTTAGTGCCATTGTATTTGATAGTTAGTTGTTAAGTGATAATTAAATTTTCTTTGGAAAAAGCTTTCTGAAATCTGTCTGCTAGAGTAACCTCTTCTTCAGTAGAAGCTTCGCTATTATTGGGAAGAGCGCTTTTTTCTTCTTCCATGTTTTCCATGGCAGTTTCTACGGTAGCATCGGAATTCTCTACTTCTTTGTCGGAGGCAGTTCCAATTTGAGCCACGCGCTTTTCTACTTCAGCCTGGATCCGAGCATCAAACTCTTCCTTCTTGGCCTGGATAAAATCTTTGTCCTTGTGTTGCCAAAAAACAGCAACCTTCTCTTGGTATTCAGCAAATGATTCATCCGAGAGATCCAGCGCTCCAAGCTCTGAAGCCAGGAGTTCGCGATCTGCTTCTTCAAGCTCGTACATTTCATCCACGACACCCATGCGGGCATTAAAGGCTTCCTTGGCGTCTCGTTCTGCATTTTCAGCTACAAGAGCGGTAATTTTTTCTTCAGCAGCAGTAAGTTTTTCCTCTACTTCTGCAACCGTTTTCTTAAAGTTGTCTTGGGCTTCTTCAAGGTCTTTTTCTGCATTCGCCGCCTTTTCCTTTTCAGCGACATACTCGTCACTTCTTTGGCGGATAGCTTCTTCTACAACCTCTCCGATACTTGCCACGGCTTCTTTTGAGAATTCTTTGGCGAAGTCATGTTCCTTAAGAGCTCGTTCTAGTTTTTCTAGGATTTCGTTTTCCATAGCTTTAGTTAAATAGTTAGTTCGATTATAATTTACATTCTTTTCATCTACTTGTGAAATTTTATTTTCTAAGGTTTTTAAATTTTTAATAAAATTAGAGCTCTTTACGGTAATAACCGTTGCACATGAATCCGGAGCTAAACACACCTCCGTCCTTACCTTTTCATCGTCTTCTTCGGGAGCAAGGGAAATTTCAGTGTCGACGTCTTCGACCCCTTTTCTTTGTGTTATAAGACCCTCCACATCCGCAGCGGGATTAGTAGTAAACCCTATTCCTAGTGGGTAAATATCTCCCACGACTAATCTATAAACCTTCGTACCGTCATCCATCTGGCCGGGACCTTCGTTGGCTCTCAGGTAGGTAGAAAGTTCCTCCACTTGCGCTGGATCGGTTACAACATCAGCCTCATCGAGATTATCCGAACCTAATGCAATATGGTATTTGTTAAATCCTATTTCCCAGCTGGCGGATATCTTTTTTTCAAACTCCCCGTTATTATTTTCCAGTAAGTCAGCAAACCCCGGATGAACCGTTCTATATATAACAGCCGCACAAGCTATATTAAAAGGGCTGCGCAAATCCTTTACAGCTAAGTCTTCTAAAATTTGATTATTGCCAAACCTACTAAAGGCGCTAGACACAATGTGACCCACGACTTTTTGCTTCTGATGTTCTATGTTTGCAGGCTTATTGACGAAGTAGTCTTTAATCGCCAAGGCCGTAGGAGTATCGATACCGTCATCATTGCGATTGAATTTATTAACTACTGCGGCATTAAAGGCAACGCCCAAGAGATCAATGTTTTTTTCAAAATCAATATCTTTGGGAATAAGAGGGCGCAATTGTTGCAGAGACGCTTCACTAAGCTGCCACTCCCCGCTTTCAATCTTGCTGGTTGCAATAATTTGCTCTTGAAAACGAGTAGTATACTTATAGGGTAAGGAGGACATATTAGCACTAGAAGATTTAGGAGTTGTTTTAAAATACACTTTTTTTTGTAAAGAGGGTAAGATATAATTACGAACTAGCGCTTTGGCAAATTCATTATCACTAGGAAAATGCACTCCTTCTTTTATCCTCGCCAACGCAACACGCTCGGCTATTTCCATTAGACCCTCTCTGTGATCCGGATTGTCTTGGGCCAATAACTCCGCCGCAAGATAAGCTTGAGTAGCATGACCGCTAGGGTAAGAGGGGGTTTTGGCGGTCCCCGAAAGGCCTGATTGTACATCTTTATTATAACTTAAACTAACCCCGTGGTAATCCGCCAGCTGATAAGGCCTTGGCCGGTTGTAGGCCTTCTTTAGCCTAAGTATTAGTGCTTTAGAATCATTAACTAGATCTTTTATTCGTTGCTTATCATAGCGCAACTGGTGCTCCTCGGCGTAAGCGAGTATTACTTTTACGAATTTCTTATCAAGCTTTTCCCTCTCGCTTTCAGGAAACTCAGCATTATCTACTACTTGAGCAATATACTCCAACTCTCCACGAACCTCTAGGGAGCTGTTCAGTGGAGGGCTTGCATAATCTATATCCCCAACATCTAGAGGAATAAGTTTACTGGGAGCCTTAGAGGTCTCTTCCGCTTTCGTCGACAACTCCCCAAACTGGAGGTCATCAATATGCATTTTACTTCTCGCCCCAGTCTTTTGGTAGAGATCCTTCACAGCCCAGCTTTTTAGCTCTCGCCTTAAGCTTGCTCTTGAAGCTTGCAAAACTCATATCGCCCTTATACATACCCCATGTACTGACGGCGGCTTTTACATTTTTGCAAGATACGACTGGAAAGGACCTCCGCGCTGGATCCAAAAAGTCACTATCCTTGAGCTTGCTTCTTTTTTCCCCGCCAAAACGTTCGGCTGCATGATGCCAGTATTCACTGTAGTCTGACCCCTTAGCCTTCTTGTCTTTTTTTTCGTCCTTCTCGTCTTCCTTTTCGTCCTTCTTTAAATCCTTAACTTGCTTCTTGTCATCTTTTACCGCATCTTTTTCATGATCTTCCTTTTCCTTTTTGTCATCGTCCTTGAGCTCTTTCTTGTCCTTATTTAGCCATGGAGGCATCTCGCCCTTTTTAGCCTTCGTCATCGCCTTAGAATCTTTGACTTTATTTTCCTTGTCAAAGCGCTCGTCCTTCTTGAGGTCATGCTCTTCGACCTGTTTCTTTTCTGTCTGTTTGCCCTTCTTGTCTTTCTTGATTCGGGACTGGTCGTCCTTGACGGCATCCTTCTCGTGCTCTTCCTTTTCCTTCTTGTCGTCCTTCTTAAGTTCTTTCTTGTCAATTTGGTCCCATTCCTTTTTAGTTTTTGCGTGCTTTACAAGAGCTTCGCTGTACTCTTCACGGTGGGGGGCAGGAACCTTTTCCCAGTCAACGGTGTTGACGATTTCTACCTCAGTGGTGGAACCGTCAATTTTTACTTTGCTAATTAATGGTTGATTTATAATATTGTCTTTCATAATAAAAAGGGTTAAATGAGTATACACTAAATTATTCTTTTTTATCTTTACTGTTTTTGCTGTGATACAAGAGAGCCGCCGGATAAAATCCTAAATTATGTTCGGCAGCGATCTCTCCAATGGCGGGCAGTGCGGCTAGAGCAGTCATCTTTTCCATGTCCTCTACACATTCCACCGCGCAGGGTTCCCATTCATGTCGCTCCTTGGAGGTGATAATATTTTCGCAGAATTTATCTACCAGCTCTTTTTTCTGCTTTGACATTCTTTTTACTTTATAATGCTTCTTAACCTTCTCCTCTACAAAACTATGTAAAGCTTCTGTGGCGTACACCGTCTCTTGAATCCCTTTTTTACTATAAAGGTCCTCTGCAGTGGCTCCAGCTGGACGTCCCACGTTTTGCGTAGGAGAGCTAATCTTGGGAGGTGTGCCGCCCGGAATAGGCCCTTCTCGCCGGTCTAACACTTGTTCTTCGGCGATCTTTTCCTTCATATTTCTTTCGAGAGGAGCTCCAGGAGACTCCACCTGCGGGACTCCCCCCACTAATGGATTATAGTACCCTTTTTCTCGATCCGCTACAAACCCCTCTTGAGCCTCATCCAAGTCGCCCGCCCGGGGCAAAATCCCGGTTGCCATAGACTCAACACCTTGGGATGGAGTAATGACTCCGAGTTCTATGAGGCGAGTGGTAATGCGCTGAAATTGAACTTCGTCCTTAATATCCTTATCTGTAAACTTGGCTTTGGGAAACTTGCGAAATCCCATGGCCTGGCAGACCATCTTTATCTGGGGTTGGAGGAAATCGCTCAGAAAGGACTCCCTAGCTTCTCGCAGTCTCTCGAAGAATATTTCTGCTTTAATTTGTTTGTTGGAGAACTTTTCTTCTCCTACAATAATATTCTGCAGTCCCTCTCGGATATCATTGTTGACTATCTCGTACTTTGCAGGCCCTAGTACTTTATTCAAATCAGGAATAACGAAATCCGCCTTAGTCGTATAATCGGAGATTAAAACTCTTCCAACGCTTTCATTTTGAAACAAGGACTGCATTGCCTGAAAATTAACAGGATTAATGCCTCCCTTATCTGGCTCGTTCCCCATTGTGATAAGTAAGACTACATTCTCTACAGTCCGGGTTATGGCCTGATCCATTTTTTTTAATTCTATTTTCCAGTTGATATCGTCCAATACGGGAAACCCAAAAGGAATGGCAAATGGTTCGTAGTCTTGCTTCTTATAAAAAGAAAAGATTAATTTTCCGGGATCGAGTAAGATTTGGATGCCGTCTTCGCTCCAGAGATTTTCTTTTATTCTTTTCCTTACTTCAGGAGGCAAGCTTTCGAAAATTTCTTTGTCGTGCTCCGTTTTGGGATCCTTCAGTGACTCAATCTCATATTCACTTAAGATTTTGAAATATCTCCCATAGTAAAAAGTGAGTGCGCGCGTAGCAATGATGTCATAAGGATTCATCATTACGTATTTAATGGGAATAGTCCCCGGCTTTAATCCGAAGGTCCGAAAGTTTTTTGTGTTCCACGGATATCTATCTTCCGCAGCTCCATAAACAGTGGTTATCTTCGCAAAGTCCTTACTGCTGAATTTCCCATCCAGCCGATACATGAAAACATTACCACTACGGTAATACTCTCTAAAATATTGATCTTTTAAGTCCCAGAGCTTAAACTTCTCAAACCACTTGTAGAGAAATTCTCTAGATTTCTCAGAACCTCCCTCTAAATAGATGTCGGAATTTGCGAACTCTGCCATAACGTCGAGAGCGTTTCGGAAAATAGCTATATTAGCATAAGCTTTCTGACATAAGAGGATTGAGTCTTTAACGGTAATATAAGATCCTGTATGTGCCCAGGGGAGCATACCGGCGGAGATATTGGCAAAGCGAGAGGCGTACTCTGACGTGGCCGCTTTATTAAAGCGACTCTCTGTCTTACCCGTCCTCCCAGCAGTCTGATGTCGAGTGTAGGCGCCGGCGACGGCTTCGTAATAAGATTCTCCAGCCGAAGCTACAACTTCATGCAGTTTATGTCCATCGGTGGTAAAAATCTCGCTCAAGTCTTTCTTCTGGGGATCAAACTTATTCCAATAGTCTGCCTTCTTGGTATACTTTCTCTTTGCCATGTCCCCTAATTCTACACCAAAGTCTATTAAAAGTCTATTAAAAGTCTAAGTAAAGTGCAAAGAGACTTTCAGTTATATCATGAAGGGGACAAAAGTGGCGGGCGCCTGCTGGCCTTGTGTTTTTTGCATATCATAATATATTTTAATCATCCAATTTCCCAAAACCAGCGCCGAGTAGCAATCCTTTCTAGCCTTTTCCCTTCCAGTTTGTTTTCGTAACTCAGGAGGAAGATCGAAGGTTTGGGTGCCGTGAGCAGACGAAGTGATTTGAATAAGAGCGCATTGGTTTTTGGTTACGTTTATCATATCCTCCTGGTGCTCAACAAAGTCGATCATTTTGGCCGCATTACTTTCTTTTTCCTGATATGCTTCGTGTACTATAAACTGCAACTTCTCGATAGGTATCTTTTTCCTTGTTTGCTTAGAATAGTTATCTCCGGAAGCCCTCGAGGCGAACCAGATACGCCTGTGATCAAAATTAGATTGGAGGAGTTCGTTGGCCTGCCTGATCCATTGAGAAGTAGGCTTGCGAAGAAGGCAATACCTGCGATCTTCTACGGCGTATTCTTTTTTAAGTTCCCGGAGGTCTTCTTCATAACTTTCAGGCTTACAGAGGTCCGCCTCTATATATTTTATGTTTATGTGAGCACCCTTAAAGAGAGAGCTTTCATTGGCGGCATTGATGAATTGGACCCCGCCATTATAGTCTCCGACAATGCCCACTATATTGAAATTAGTAAGAAGATAATAAAAATAATAAATGTGATCTTTTAGTTTTGCTCCCGGAACTGCATAGGCATGAACCAGGGCTCCTACCTGGGCGTTATCGTTTAGTTTAAAAACCTGCATCGCAAAATCATCAGAGCTTTCACTTTCAGCCCAACTCGGATCGAAGGAGAGTATATATTTATCTTCAGGGGCTCCCTTTACTTCGACGCAAGGCTCGTGTCCTTCACTAATAGTGCATTTAGCCATAGTGGAAATCTTAAAATATCCACTACTGTCATCTGTGAATATAGCTCCGAACTCTCTTCCGAATTGAGATTCGCTCATGCTCGCTTTAGCCTGGTTAATTAGATTCAGGTCGTATAAGTGCTCGGGAGCGCAGTCGTAGCTAAATCTCATGATGGCTCGCCGAGCCGTATCGTCCTTAATGGGAGTCGATCCATCTATGAGACCCTCAAATTGAGCGTAGAGCTTATATAAATATTCGAATTTATAACTCGCGGACGAGAGCATGATGAGTTTATTATTGGGCCACACAAAACGATCCGCCTCCTTCATCTTTCCCGTGGAAATCAAGAGGTCTTCGGCTCGAGAGAGATCTTCTCTTTCGGTAGGATTCTCCACGACTGAAAGGAAGGGGACGATAACCTCATTATAAATTCTTTCTGGCATCAAGAGCATTTCGTCAATAATTATTCTTTGGAATCTAAACCCCCTAAGCTTTTCTCCATCGCCCAGAGGAAGAGCAATAATCCTAGAACGACCAATTTCCATGGTCCATTGGTCGTTAGTTTTAGATGTTTTGGTGATACATTGAGCTAAATACCTCGCGGCAGGTTTACGAGCAATATCTTCAATTTTTTTAAAAATAAGCTTGGACTGCCTGAAAGATTTTGAAAGTATACCAATCTCAACTCCTTGGTTAAGAATTGCATCCATATATGCATAAATGCCTGTAGTAAAAGACTTAGACATACCACGAGACCAAATGCCTAAAAAATAATCTACTTCAAACATAGACTTAATAGCCATATGCTGAAAAGGAAATAATTTAACTCCACTTATTAAATCTACTGCAAAAGTTATATTGTTTCTTAGAAACTTATACAATAATAGCTTTGCTTCCTGGTCTTCGAGGAAACCTTTCTTACCTAGGATAATATCATTGATATCCTCCTTGGAGGGGTAGTCACAGGGTTCCCAGGTCATTATTCTTTCTCATCCCCCGCTTTCCATTTCATGGACCATTTAAAGCTAGGAGTCTCAACCTCTTTTTTCTCTTTCTCACCAAGACAGGAAACAGCGCTCCGTAGATTAGTCTGCAGAGTATCTATTACTACATATAGCTCAGATATGCGCTTGTCCTTTTGGAGGGACTGATCCACTATATATTGATAGTTATGATTCTTCATATTCGCGAGTATCTAAAAAATATTGTAAATCTGTTTTCCATAATTTCTTTCCATAATATAGAAGCTTTGGTATTAGTTCCTCGGATTTCTTTCTGCTCCCCGTAAAAACAAATTGACACCGCCTGGGATAGTCTTGAATGATTCTGCGCATATTATAAAAGATATAAGTTAAGTTTGATTTGTGTGGGCCAAAATGATTATTCTTGTATATTTTCTTTATGTCGCTTTCTATTATTATATATAAATAACTATTAAATTCTCTACATCTTTCAATTTCTTTTTTAAATCTCTCATAGCCTGCTCCCAGCGTTCCCTTGAAGTCGCTCTCGCTTTTTCTATCAACATAAGTATAATCATAGTAATCACCACCAATTGTATAATCCCCGAAATCTAATTTCATTTCGGTAGAGTTTTTAAACTTTAATGGCTTTTGTTCTCTTGTATCTATAAATATGTCTAGACTGCTTATTTCTTCATTCTCTTCCCAGAAGGCTTCTGGTAAGTCTTGGTTATATAAAGCCTCCACTCCATACTGGGCGCATGCCGTAGAATAAGACCCATAGGTTTTCTTATAAAAAGATAGAGGTGGCAACTTCTTAGTCCGCATGTCTAAATGGCACGGGCCAAATTCTAAACCCTTGGATTTTATTCTCTGCTTTAGTTGATGTCCCAAATACTCTTTTACTTCTACTGGGTCAGATGCATTGCACCATTTTATCATTTGCTGATAGGTGGAGAAGTCATTATTAAAATAGTCTTCTTTATTTTTAAAGGGAAGAGGCTCTCCGTTTAATTTATTATACCTAGGGTAAAAAGATGTATAGTACTCCGCTACAGTCAGATTATGTTTCTTGAAGTGCGCATGCAGGGCCCGCTCTGTTTTAAAAGCCTGATTGCATTCCTTGCATTCAAATTCATTTTCCGCCGCCATTGTATTCAATCATTGCACTGTAGGGCGTAGTCGTTTTTATACATCTTTTCTACGAGTCCACGGAAGTTCGTTTTTCTCTTCCATTTAAGTTCCTTTTCTGCTAACCCCGGGTCTCCGCATAATTTATGCACTTCCGCTGGACGGTAGAACGCAGGATTTATTTCGAAAATAAGATGCCCGGACGACGCATGGTAAAACTTTTCGTTTTCCTTCTCTCCTTCACCGTACCACTCAATTCCTGCCGCTTTTAAGGACTCTTCCAGAAAGTCTCGAACCGAATACATCTCCCCACTAGCTAAAACATAATTCTTGGCCCCCTCCTGATTAAGCATTAGCCATACCCCCTCCATGAAATCTTCTGCATCACTCCAGTCTCTTCGAGCCTCTATATTTCCCAGCTTTAATACGGGGATTTCTCTCCCGTTCTCTATAGCATGCTTTATTTGCGCCACCCCGTCGCTTATTTTACGAGTCACAAAATCCAACCCCCTTCGGGCCCCTTCGTGATTAAAGAGCCAGCCTTGTATGGCAAAAATACCGTAAGACTTTTTGTACACCCTTACAATGTGCCTTGCTGCGCATTTAGCAGCCCCATAGGGCGATTGAGGGCAAAGAGGATGATTCTCATCTTGAGGGGTATACTGGACATCTCCAAACTCCTCTGAAGAACCTGCATTATAAAATCGACAATGAGGGGCAAAGCGCCGAATGGACTCTAGTATATGTAATACGGCATTCGCATCAGTTTCCCAGGTCTGTATAGGATATTTCCAGCTCCCAGCCACAAAGGACTGCGCGGCAAAATTAATGAAGTATTCCGGCTGGATATCTATAATAACGTCCCTTATGCTATGCCCATCATTCAAGTCCATGTCAATTAAATGAAATCGAGGTTCGTTTTCTAAATGCAATATGTTCTCGTGATTTTTAACACTCAAACGTCGGACCGAACCGTAAATTTCATGGCTTGTATTCTTTAATAAGAAATCCACCATATGGCTCCCGTCTTGACCTGTTACCCCTGTTACTATTATTTTTTTCATGATTATATGACCTCCGAGGGTCCAATTCCTAAAATTCTCGCCTTCCACTCTGGCATGCTTTCCAGTTTGTCCGCCTCTCTCTTTACGGCCTCCTTATGCATTTCTGCGATCAGCACCATGCGCTTGCGCTCATCTTCATCCTGGAAGACCTGAACTAAAGACAGAATATTAGCGTATTGGTCTTGCTTGGCATTGATTCTTTTTGCGCGATCTCCTTGCAGTTTTTGAATAAGGGACTCCATTCTTTTTTCACATTGATTATATTCGTCGCTTTTAGTTTTTAGTAGCTCGGCCAAGCGCACGGTCATTTCTTGTTGACTCTCAGCCTCATCAAACATTTTGTCTAGTTTGTTCATGGCCTTCTGAACGTGCTTTAGATTAATATAGTCTATGCAGACATTGATATAGAGATTTACTTCGTCTGTCGTTAAGTCAGACTTGTCGTGGATAGCTCGAATAAATTCTGCCTCGAAAAGAGTGCGATCACTAACTTCAAGATAAGCGCTAATTGTCTGAACGAAACGGGGGGAGGATAAGTATCTTCTCAAGGAATCGATGCAATCTCTTTGAGCAATGCTTAGTTTGTTGGGCTGCCAGGAGGCTCCAGCAACATCGTTTACTTTATTAACTATTACTGTGGAGGTCCGGGGCGGTACATATTGGAAATTCTCCCCTTTTTCCCCATGATCGCCATGTGGGCCATGCTTATCTAGATAATCCGCCACAACTAAAGTCTCCTTACTTAAGGGAGAAATAGAATCATCAGGAAAGAGGATGGACGCAATTTGATAAGGGTTCATGCCATCTCGGGCATATTCCTCAGAGGACTCTTGTTGCTCCTCGGTGAGGTTGACGTTTTTTACTTTTTTATGTTTAGTTGTTTGAAAGTCCAGCTTCTCGGACACGCAAAAAGCACGCACTGCTCTCCCCTCTTTGCTTCTCCCGTCTATGGTGTCGTCCGTAAAGGTGGCCTTCGTCAATTCTATTAGATCGGGCATCTCTGCATGGTTGGCCCTAATGAAATCTTTTTGCTCTGCCGTTAAATTCATTCGCAAATATCCTTTTCCTTTAATAGTCGTATAGCTTGTTGTTTAAACTTTTTACGCAGATTCTTTATTTGCTTGTATCCCGCCTTCCTTCCTCTCTCATTGCTTTTATAACCCAGTAGCTCCGCCACCTCTTCTTCGTCTTTATTTTTTATAAATAAGAGGTCATATATGTAAAATTGCTTTGGAGGCAATGCCCGCTCCATTTCCATGTGGAGCTTTTTCTCGGCACGATCAATGTCAAAAGTATCCCCGTGCAATTTAAAGATTTGGCCCGTTTCAGACTCCAAGGCAACGGCCATTTTTATATCGTACGCGGATTTTTTGGTTTGTTCCCATTTGGCGTAAAGAGGGCATTCCGAACACTGATTGCCGCTAGGAGTAAAGGCGCAGAGGGATCCTATTTTATCCCCGCCTCCCGGCACTCCTTGATTAAAAGGACAGTTTAGGCAGGGGCGCACAAAATTACTATAGTGGTTGCGGAGAATATTCTTCATTTGGTTAGTAATGATTTTATTCACCCAGGGCTCTAACGGGCGCACTTGATCCCAGTGGTCCCATTTCTGGTGGATATGAGTCCTTATTATTTGGCAGACGTCATCAAAGTCAAACCACGCTACCGAGGTCAAGAACCACTTAGACCTCCTCTTGAGTAATTCGTGATCTATCTGCTCCGCCTTGTCGGCGTATGTTGCTTTTTCAACCTTCGCTGACATCTCCCGATTGATCCGCTGAACTTTTGCATTCGTTTAAGGTCTCCTTGACTGCCTCGAATTTTGCGGCTGTATCGGGAGGTTGGGATTTGGCAGAGGCTTTCTTAGTTTTCTTCTTGGGTCTTGAGCCCTGTTTTCCTTTAGAGGGGGGCGCCCCTACTAAATCCGACAGGGACCCATAGGACCTTCCAACACCCCCATAGTCTCCATCTAGTTCATATTGGAGAGCATGTATGGTGGGAAGATGAGAGATATCTGTTCCCTCCGGATCTTCCTCGTGGGTCTGCGCGGTAGCTAGACCCTGCTTGGGTATAGGAGCTTTAACTCCCTCTTTCCCTCTCTGGATGCCGCAAGAGGGGCAAAAGTTAGGTTGCTTTAGTAAGTACTCTATTTTACTCCCGCAGGTACTGCAATATTCAAAATTCATAGTATATATAATATATACTGCAAGTCCTTATTATTCAATTATAAAAGATAGCCCGCGATAACCCTCGCCTGCCTTTTCATGAAAACTAAGGTATCTGCTTCGAATTTAGAAGTTTGAGATTCCCCGGTTTGGAACCCTATCACATTTTGAACGGCGTAGTCCTTTATGTAATCCACTCCTAATATTCCAATGATTTTCCCATTAAGGGTTTTGATGGGGACATTATAAATACTCTTCACTCCTTTTAGCGCCAACAGTCCCGCAAAAGCATGATCGTCCATGTTCTCTACGTCAGTGTAATCAAACCGCTCTTTCTCGACGAGCTCACTAATATAATGATGATAATTAGACACCCTGTGGTCTTGCGAATTCTGACACTCCGCACTAATTCCCTCTTGAACTATTTCGTAGGAGCAGCTAAACTTTTGCTGGCCTCGTCCGGAGAAATAACTGTGGCCATTATGGAACTCTAGAACATATGCCCGATCCGCATCCATCTCACACATAGTGTAATTGAGGGCTGTATAAACATTCTCGTTCTGCTTTGTCTCGGATTCAATAGTGGTACACTCTTTTGACACCAACCTATGACGCAGATATACAGCTCCCAACGTGGCCACACACGACAGGATAGAGGCAGAAATGTAAGTGACGAGCTCCCACTCCATTACCTAAAAGAATCGTAATCCTCTTTCTTGCAAAACTTAAGCATTTTAGTCCCATCTTCGTCAATGGCTGCAAAGGCGTATCTCAGTCGAATGTCTCCACTTTTGGTTTTGTTCTCTAAGAGCCTTTTTGTGACCTGATCGGTAGAAATCTGGACCTTCTTGCGCTTGCGGACATTATAGAATTCTATCATGCTCTTTAATTACACGTATTTTGTCCTCGAATTGAGGCGAGAAACGATAAATTTCAAAATTACGCTCCGCTTAATGTCATTTTCATCAAACTCAAAGCATTCTATCCCCTTGGACTGACTCTGGGCATCATTGAATAACTGATACATTCCCTGGAATCCAGTCTTCCCGTTGATATCGCTTTGCATGGTGTCTCCACAAATAAAGAGTTTGGTGTTGTGCCCTATTCTTGTAATAAGGGTAGTAAGCTCCTTAAAGGTAAAATTCTGTGCCTCGTCCGCAATAACGACTTTATCTATCCAATTTGCTCCCCGCAAGAAATTAATGGGCATAGATTGAATTCGCCCTTTTTCCAAAAGCTCTCTTTTGAGAGTATTGGTCTTGGGGAGCATCTCTTCCAGCTTATCATTCAAGGGTGCCATATAGGGATTGAATTTTTCTTCCACATCTCCCGGTAATGCCCCCATCCCTTTCTCTGCGCTTTCGATAATGGTTCGAACGTATAAGAGATCTAATTCCTCTCTCGCACTTAATAACCTTAGGGCGGAGTAGACCGCCATATACGTCTTGGTAGAACCGGCAGGACCGTTGATAAAGATAATCTTAGTCTTGGGGTCCAGCGCTGTAGAGAGTAGGCGTAATTGCTTTTCGTCCAGCTTCTTACACTGAACGCTTATCTTTTGCGGTAACTGAGGAATGCGGAGTTTGGAACCTTTTTTTGCAGCCATGTACTTTCTATATTACACTCGTATCTCGTTTTAGTGTAATATTTAGTGTGAGTTTTTCGGAAATAATGACGGCTTTGTCTAGAATGTACAATAGTTACGACGCCACGTGCTGGTTAAATAAGCCTCGACGAGTCCTAAAGGGTGGATCCGTCGCCGATGCATTAAAGGACGGAAAGACAGGGGACGCTACTCTAATTCTCCAGAAAGAAGGGCGTTATAAAAAACTTTTCGGCGAGCGCCTCTGATTTTACGAAGGGGCTCTGTTTTTTTTTAATCCGGCCATTTATTCCTAATAAACCGTTTCCAGGGGAGATTGAGAAATACCCCCCCACCGCCATGACCGAGTGACCACCCCAATTGAAATCCAAAAAATGGGGCTGGGAGTCACTTAACCCCCCCCTCCCCTCATTTTGTTGAACCATTTGTGTTTAAAATGTTTAATGCCATGACGGGACTTGATCGCCGTGCAAGTCGATTTCTAGCTCTTCCAATTCATCCCAGATCTTTTCTTGCTCAAGATGGGCGTTGACGACTAACTGCTTCGCCGATTGGCAACCTGCATCAGCAAGCGGGGTTTCTCTAACTATAACAGCAAGAGCTTTATCCATTCGGATCTCTAGATCTGGATTGCGTTGAAAAGATTGGTCGGCGTTTTGTGTGATACTGCTCATGGTTTATGCTCTCCTATCTAGGTGGATTACTTCGGTTTTGACTTTGCCAAATCCTGGGTGAAATTCAATGTCCTCTTCTCGCATAATGCGATTGAGACTGGGCTTGCTCATGGCAGTCCGAACGCGAGGCGAACCGCCTATGCGTAGATTGAAAATTGCGACATTCCAAAACTTGTGGAATCTCCGTACTTCTATTCTTTTTTCTAACATAATATAAATCTAGTTTAGTTTTGAGGTTTTGTCAAATTGTTTTTTAGTCATTCAACCAAGAGTGACGGCGAAGCGAATCGGTTGGAATCGCCAAACGCTTTTGCGAGCGATAAACCCGAAGCAAAGCGTAAGTGACAACGCCATCTTTATGGAAACCCTCGACAACGCCAACGACATTCCGAGGAGTGAGGACTACATCTTTAATTTTAATCATGCTATAATATCGCACCAAAACGCCCAAAAGTCAAGCCCATAGGCGAAAACAATTCTACTTTTGTTTTTGTCCTATTCTACTGCCCGTGGTTGCGTTGAACACACAAGGCGCAAGCGGTGCGTTTGTGTTCAGCTGGGATATGTGGTGCGCTTGTGTTCATCTGGTGCGTTTGTGCAAAACGCTTGCGTAAGTGCTTGACTATCAAGGACTTGGGCGGCGCCGGCAGGGCCCGAGGTGCAAGTCGTTGATACTCAACAAGTTACGCCTTAAAGGGGGTGTGTTTAAGTTCGTCTGGTGCGTTTGTGTTTAAATGGTGCGTTTGCGTACAAAAAAACCCCCTGAGTCATCAGGAGGTTTTGGTTGGAAAATGTTTTTTAGGTTATAGACTTATAAACTGCAATCGTTGCGACTAATATAATAATTTCCATTTTTCACCAGTTGCTTGGCATTGTGCCGTGGTCAAGAAATTGTTCTGCCTCACGAACCGAGCAACGCATATCATCGCAAATGTCCGCGAGCTTTTCGTCTCGTGCTTCCAGAGCGGATTGACGATGGCGAGCGACCTTGCAAAATCTTGGGTCGCCTTGAGCAATTGCCATTTCCTTGAGCTGGGCAAACAAATCCCAAGAAACGAGATCTTGCTTGCAAAAGTTAAAAGCACATTGCTTGCGGGAAACGCCTTCGGTTTCCAAAATGCACCGAGCTTTTTTGTCGTTGCGTAGGCTTAAACTTGCTTTGATCAGTTTTTCTGATACTTTCGAGAATGTGATAAATAATAATTCCATAATGTTTTTTGTGTTCTTTCTGTTTTTACTTGGTTGTTTCAGTCTTTACAATACTGGCAAGCCTATCGTTGGCAAGGTGAAAAATGTTTTCTAAACGCTCGGCAACTTGCTCTGCAAAGAGTTTTGCGAATACGCCATCTGAAGCCATTTTTGAATTTGCGAGATTGTGCATCGGCTCAACAGCCTCGATGATGTCCCGAAGGGATTGGGCAGTTCTAAAAGTCTCCGAATCAGTTTTCCCGATCAGAGGCATGAGAGATGTTTTTTCTTTTCTAATTGTTATCATACTATAAATATAGACCCGAAATGGCATAAAGTCAAGCGATTTGGCAAAAATAATTCAACTTTTGTTTGTGCACAATTCTCCTGCGTTTGGTTGCATTAAACACAAATGGTGCAAGTGGTGCGTTTGTGTTCGTGTGGGGTATGTGGTGAGTTTGTGTTCAAGTGGTGAGTTTGTGCAAAATGCTTACGCAAGTGCTTGACTATCAAGGACTTGGGCGGCGCCGGCAGCGCCCGTCCCCCAAGTAGTTGACTATCAACTACTTACGAAGCGAATCCAGTCCATTAGCACGATGCTCACGATGTATAAGCTGACCGAATACGCAACCGCATTGATGGGGTTGGCGTACTTCTCAAGATAGTATTGAAATGATTTCATTGTGTTTTTTGTGTTTTTGTGGTGAGATTATGTTTTTACCAAGCGTAAGAATGCTTGTGGTAAAGTCGTTTGTGGTCAATGCTGTAAACCGCACTTGCGAAATAACAGGAATCCGCAAGGGCTTTCGCTGTTTCAAATTTCCAAAAGAATTTGCCTTCGCAAATAAACTTGGCTCGGCAAAGGTGTTTTAAGAAAAAGTGTTTCATGGTCTTACCCTAAAGCAACTGCAAGAAACTTGGAGCGGTTAAACCCTGCGTTGAATTTCTCAAACTCATTCGCAAGGTCAACGGCGATTTGCTCAATCTCTCGACTGGCGGATTCGTCAACTGCTGAGTTGAAGCGGTGAAAAAGTGCGTTGGCAATAGCGGTAAAATGTTTTCTTGTCATAATGTTTTTTTTAGGTTGTGATGGTTTTGAATAAAAGTAAAATTGCAAATAAAATTATCGCTTCCATTACTCGAAAATGCCTCGCATTTCTTCGCTTACTGCGTCCATGTCAACGAGGTTTTCGTCTTGGTCAAAATCTTCCTCCTCTTTGTCGTTCTCGACTGCATCTAGGGAAACGAACTCTTGCTCGATTTCTTGCTTGGAAGCGTTTTGCACGCCATGCTCGACAACGAGCTTTTCGGCGAGTGCCTCGCTTTTGAGGTTCTCGACCAGTCCCTTAAACTGGGAAGGAACGGCGTTGCCGTTGGCGTTAGCCAATGCGATTGCTTGGCGAATGTGGTTGAAGTCTTTCTCAATTATCATAACTACATAATGACAGAATTTGACTAAACCGCAAACTAATTCGCATGGAGTAGCGCGTTTTGTTCATAAGTGCCTGACTGTCAGAAAGATAAAAATATTCTTTTTTCTGATCTTTTTTTCAAAACTTCGGAGCTTTTTGCATTCTCGACTTTTTTTGTGGCACAACTCTTTGACGCTCAATGGGTTACGCTAAAAAAATCCCTTCTAAAAACAGATTGGCACGCCATCTGTACGCCGCTTTTGTAACTTGTTGCCCGTCAAGGACTTGCGCCTCCGGCGCAGGGGCCGGTCCGCAAGTCGTTGATAACCAACGGCTTAGGGAGGAGGTGGTGAGATTGTGTTTTTTTGGTGAGATTGTGCTTATTTGATGTTATTGGGTATTTCCATGTGCTGGGGCGCGCAAGTCATTGATATACAGTAACTTAGAGAACTAAGTTAACTACAGCTATTAGCACACAAAAAATTACAAAAATTACAAAAAACATTATTTGCCCTATTAGATTACTTTATGCTTGTAATTCAAATACTCCTTGATCTGGTGATAGTCCAAGTTCCTCGGTTATCTCGATAAGCCTATTCTCATTTGCCATGACGCAATCCACGGAGACAATGCGATCATTGGGCTTAGTTCTATATAGTGGATTATGCTTATTCATAAAGACGGGTCGCCCGTCCATAGTGGTAAGCACATAGGGATTTGATTTTTGCAACTCCTCTGTGATTTTCATTACTCTATTGTACCTTTATAAGTCGGAAACGACGAACTCCCGTAGCGTGAGCAAAGCGAGACTTTATAAGCCTATCTGCTTTGGGTAGCGGAAGCGGAAGGGATTCAGTCACCCAGACTGCTCCCGCTTTGTTGAGAATGCTTTGTAGTATATACATAGTTTGTGTTTTTTTGGTTAGCTTGAATGGTTCAAGGGTTTTTCGATTGCAGGAATTAAATTCCATGCAGGGTGACCCTTTGGGGCTTTAGCAGACTGGACACCGAAGTCCCGAAAGGTAATGTCTACCACATCCCAAACATCGGAGACTTGAGCCATCCATTGGTCTTTTGTTGGTGCATCGACTTGATAGGGTAAAGTCTGGTAAGTGCCGAGCTTGTCACCATTGGTGAGCGTCATGTCAATGCGAGCTTGACGGAAGTTAATATAGGGAATGTTCTTTTTAATCTTAATCATGGTTTAATTCTCTCAAATTTTGGATGAAATGTCAACCCCTAATTACAATCCAATCGGACTGCATATCTGCCACGAAATCGTCAGCGTCTGCTTGAGACGGAGCAGAAATCGTAGCGAATTGTGGTTTGCCCGTCACACGATGGACTGCCACGACATTGAAGTTGAGAAGCGGAAGGAGTTCTATTGAATGTGTCATGTAATAAAGATACGCCCATTTGCCCACAAAGTCAAGCCTACAGAGCAAAAAAAATAAAAAAGATTTGGCACGCTATCTGTACCCCGCATTTGTAACTTGTTGTCTGTCAAGGACTTGCGCCTCCGGCGCAGGGCCCGGCCCACAAGTCGTTGATAGATAACGACTTACAGAGGTAAAATCAGGATAAGGCAAACTGAATGTTCATTATAAGCTGGACGAATAGCAAAACCGCTATTGCATAAAGAATGTATTTATTTTTCATTATTTGGTTATTTTGTGTTTTTTCTAAAGTTCCTCGGTTGACATGATGAATCCGTCAACATCAACATTTTGGATTTTTTCCTTTTTAGCTAGTTTTTTTGCGATTCTCATTGCCCTTGCTTTTCCCTTTACTTCGTCAATAACATCAAAGAAGCCCAAAGCGTCTGTGAAAACAATTTGAAACCATTGTGGAAAGTTTGCGTTTTTTGCGATTTTAATAATCATTTGTAATAATATAGTAAATTGCTAGAATTGAGAGGAATATAATAATCTCCATTATGCAAACGCCCCACGCATTTGGGGCGAAACATTTTCCATGTCCGTTTCGTTTTCGTCATTATCGAAATCGACTTTTCCCTCATGGTCGAGAGCGTCAAGATGGTCTGCTTCATCACGAACATCTTCTTGCGTTGGCGGTAAAAGCTCTTCAATGAAAGCACCTTGTTGAGCAAGGACTGCTTGGTGAGCTTGGCGAATGAGTTCTATTCTTTCTGATTGTGTCATAATATAAATCTAGTCGAGTTTAAGGAAAATGTCAAGTTTTATGTGAACCTTTTTCTCTCTCCCTTTCGGGTTGTAGGCGTGTGCTGACGCCTCGTTGTTCGATGCATTGGATGGTCTTACGAATGCCTTATACGGACTTACATCTGCCATTCTTCGCAATGCATCTACAGAAAAAGCAGGGCTTAGAGGGAATTGAACCCCCATCTCTCGCTTATCTCCACAGTTGATCAAACCGCCCACTACTTTATCTAGAATTTCGTGGTGAAGGAGGGCGAGGCTTTACCATTAAGCTATAAGCCCACAATAAATTTTAAAGAACAGACTCCATTATGACACCTCCTGCCAGAAGTGCAAGATAAAAAATGCCCATTTAGGAAAATAGTTATAACTCGCTGGCTGTCAAGGACTTGCGCCTCCGGCGCAGGGCCCGGCCCACAAGTCGTTGATGTTTAAGGACTTACAACGGAATTGGCGTGCCAAAATCAAGACACAAAAAACCCCCACCTTTCCGAAGGGTGGGGGTCTATTTGAACTTCAACCTAACCGCAAAATACTATTGAGTACATTATCACCCAAGGCAGAAGGATAAGTAAATCCCAATACTCACTCACCTAATGCCCCTTCTATTACTGGACGAGCAACGAGATTACGAACGGCATAACCGCTCTTTCCGTATTGCTTGCCACGCACGACTGACTTAAAGGTACGACTTGAAAAGTCATAATAAGCCGAGACGGCAGAACCTGCCTTGTTTATATAAGTGAACCAAAGCTTTTCGCCTACTCGCTCAACACCTTGAGGTTCGTACTTGGCAACTGCGAGTGCCTTGTCTGTTATGAATGAGAACATTGATTGCATTGTTTTTTTCCTCTGTTTAGTTTATAGTTCAGTAAGTAATTCGTCAAGACGCTCAACATCAAGAGCGGAGTCATTATAGGCAACCCTATCGGGGGTTTCGGTATATCCGACTTCTCGCATGGCATCAACAAAAACTTGATAGCTTCCGCATTCTTTTGCGAACTCGTACATCCCTTCATCGTTGCCTATCCACAAGGCGACATTCCAAGTTGCGTGGTTTTTCCATCCGTTGTAAGTGGTATCAGTCATTGTTCTTGCCTATGGTATAAGGTGAGTGGTGGAGAAGTCGGTCAATCTTCTGTTCGAGAATCCTAACCGCTTGAACGCATTTCTCAAGAGTCATGGCAGGAGAGATTTTCGTGCCGTTCTTGAGAACGATATAGTTGTTTAATTGAGTATCCATTTTAGTATTCTCCCAAATTATGCCTGATTTGTCAACCCTAATTCGTTGTTTTTTTCATCTCTTCCAATATAGAGATTGGCAATGAATTGTGCCCGAAAGTCTCCTTGAAGGTTAGCCATAAGCTCGGTTAGTTGCTCCTCGGTTTGGTGTCCTAGAACATCATCGTATGTCGCGAGGGGAATCATGTTGTCATTATGGAAAACGGCAACTTCATAAGTGCCTTCCGAAACATTTCCATAGAGTCCGCTTCCCTCTCCTATGTTGGAGACGACGGAAATCTCCGTGTTGTTGCCCAAGTCGAGCTTGGCTTGAACGCCATTCGGGTGGTTGGCGTGTGAGTTGAAAACTAAGTCATTGAAGTTTTTGATTGTCATAACTATATAGTGACAGAATTTGAGCATAACGCAAGCTTTTTCTTTGCTAATGCAAAAATAGTCCTAAATCGTTGACTGTCAACGACTTGGGGGCCGGCGCCAGCGCCGGCTGTGCAACTCCTTGATTCTCAAGGACTTACAAAACCTCTACCCACCAATAACCTTCTGACTCTGTGACGATGGTGTCCCAGCCATTTTGCCCTTTCTGATAAGCAAAAGTCCTGGCGGCGTGTTCGTATACAAACTTATACATTATATGTTTCCTCCTAATCCAAGTCGTTCCTTCATGCTCGTTAAGTCATTAAGAATATCAAGCAAGATGTCCTCGGCAGATTCAAGAGAATACGGAGGCGTACCATACAAGATATTATTGCGAACTATTTGCTCGATCTCTCCTAGAATGTTAAGTTGCTCCTCACTCCTCTCATAGTCTCCGTCGGGATTGGAATATCTTTCCAAAAAAGAACTCCAGTCGTTTTGAGCTTTCATGTGACGCTCGGCATTCTCTAGATTGCGTTGCTCAAAGCGATGTTCCATGATTTCATCCATTGTAACCACAGGCTTTTCTTCGTCAAGTAGTGTTTTATTGAATCTTGCCTCTTCTAATTTTTCCTCAGCGAATTCCCTTTTCAACTCGGCGTATTCCCTGGCGTCTTGTTCGTTTTCTGCGTAACTGCTCATAGTTTATAATCCTTGATTTTCGTAATAGTTAAGTGTGCGTTGCCATTCCTCCTCATAAGCCTCGTAGTCTTCGCCAAATCCTGCTTCTTGCACTCTGTGCATATACTCATAATGCTCTTGCTCGGATTGTGCGAACATCTCTAAGTCCCGAATCTCGGAAGCGTAGCGTTCTCGTACATCATCGTACTGAGCCCCGAATACATGGTCTGCGTGTTCTCTTGCTGTATCAAACATAATTTTAGAATCTTAGGTTTTTGAGTGATGTGTTTTTCTTGAGCCATCTGCGGAGTGGATGAAATGCTTTGGCTGAGAAGTGAGCAAGATACTGCTGTCCGTTCTTGGCGAGAATCATGTGACCACTTGCCGTTGCTCGAATCTCCTCGATGTCGGGACATTTCTTCAGTTGTTTCATTACTTTTCGATTACCGCTTTCTGAATGTTTCATGGTTCCAGTATGACAGACTGGGCATGGAATGCAACAAAAAAAAAGACCAATTAGAAGATAGTCATAACTCGTTGTCTTACAACAAGTTGGGAGGCGGCTCCTGGCGCCCGCGCCCAAGTCGTTGACTGAGAGGGACTTACGCCGGCCAGAACCAGACCACAAGAAACAAAATCACAAACGGCAACGCAATAGCTGTTATTAGTTCAAACATTTTTTGTTATTAGTTAAAGTTTAGTAGCCTAACCAGTCTAAAACATCTTGGGCAAGGTAAGTTTCCTTGTCTCCTAATTCATCAAAGAATTCTTTTAAGTCTACAAGCCCATGGGCTTTTAGCTCTTGGCAAGTTCTTTCCCTGGAAATCATTATGCCCTCGGCTGAGTCGTAGTATTCGCTAAAATTGTCGCCCCTCACGAATTTACCCCCTCTTGAACGAAACCCGTTTCGTCTTTCTTGGCGAGACCTTTTTCGATAAGCCCGACAACATAACCGCCTTGCTTGTCAAGAAAACGCAAATCGTTTTCGTCACCATTAATCACTTCTCGACCTCTCCATGTTGCGGGAATTTGATCACGAAAAACTACTGCGACATTTCCACCGATATCTAAAACCTTTAGTGCGTCCTCTTCATTGTCCTCGGAAAGAGAAAAAGTTAAATGATAATTTTTTGGCATTTCTCCATTGATGAATTTCTCCATACGCTTGTAATGCTTAGTATAATCATAAAATTGAGTTTGGGAAAACTTTTGCATAAGAGTTTGCCCATTTGCATCTTTGATATTCTCCCAAGCCAAATCGCTTGTAAGGTTAGGGCGAAAGACTGCCGTCATCTCCTTCTTGATTGCCGACTTCATGCCCGAAGTAATCTCCTTTGCAAGCTTTTCCATGAAAGGCAATTTGTTCTTAAAGAAAAGAATTGTTTTGGCAATGCGTGAATCTTGGATTGAGTCCATTTGACCTCTCCCTGCCGTATTCAAGCAAGCCATCGTGCAACCCTTAGACCTTGAGCCACAAACCTCATAGCCCGACAAATTTGCGGGAGCAAAATGAATCCCTTTGGTAATGTAGCCAAGTTTTTCGCCTTTAATAATTTTGGCATTTCCTGCCGTGAGTAGAGTTTGCTTAATCATTCCTTAATAATGACAGATTCGGGGCAAATCGCAAGAAAAAAAGATCGATTAACTTAAAATAGTCATAAGTCCTTGGGGATCAAGGACTTGGGGGCCGGCCCCTGCGCCCGGCGCGCAAGTCGTTGATACTCAACGAGTTATAATCGAAAAGTAGTGGCGCTACTGCTCCCCATTAAAAGCTTATTGAGCACGAAAAGGAGGGCAACAAAAAACCCCCTCCGTTATTTGGAGGGGGGAAGGTTTATTGTAACCTTTTTTGTTTTTCTCAGTCCTCGTAATCCTCGTAAAGAGAAGCAGGAACTTCGCCGTCTATTTGCCCGACAACCGCAAGCTCATTCGCAGGTTCAACCGCAACCGCTTCGACAAGCTCGGCTTCTTCCGTAGCATTGAAAGCGGAAAGGTCAAACCCGACTTCCGCATCAAGTACGGAGTGCAACGCATCGGAGCGTTGAGGGAGAGCAACCAAGTTACCCTTGTAAACCTCGGTGAAGGCGTTGTAAAGGGAATTCATGTTCCTATCCCAAAATGCAGGATGGTCAGACTTTTCCCATTGGTTGACAACATCGACCACTTTGGTCTTGCTGATTGCACCTGCCTTGAAAGCACGAATCACAAGGTCATTGACTTGAGGGTTGGTCAAATCGAAATCCTTGTAGGACGCAATGCGTTGGTCTTGCCCTCCCCAAAAGGAGAACAACTTGCCCAAAGTGCGAGCGATAACCGAATCCAACTCCGCAAGAATATGGCGTGTGTGCCTTCTTGCGAGTTTCACATTGTTTGTGAAAATGAGATTGTCGCAGACAAAAGGAGCATCCCCTGCACAAAGTCCTGCAGGAAAGCATTTGTCGTGAGCGTTACGCAAACCAATAATAGTTCCACGCTCGGCATTTTCCCTATCGGGGTGACTCACTTCAAACAAGCCAAAGTAGCGTTTACCACTTCTTGCGAGGTTGTGGCATTCGTCAACGACTGAAAAACCTGCATCATCAAGATGCTTGCGTGTTTTGTCAATCAAGAGATTGTGCGAGATGGGTTGATAAGAAACCGAAAGACTGCCGTCCTTGTTCCTTTCCTTACGATACTCCACTTCGGGAGTGTTGACGGCTTGAACTTGCTCAAGGTCAACGACATTAGACTCACTACCGCAAATGCGGAGGTTGATTTTGTTCTTTGTTTCAGACATAATTATATTCTCTCAGTTTTTGAATGGATTGTCAATGGTTAATTTCTATAAAAATCGTTTTCTTTTGTGTCGTCTAGTTCGCCTTGTTGGAGCTTTTCGTAGGCACTTGCCTTTTCTGCTACAATTTTCAAGGTCATGCCAATTAGGCTAATTACTGCCATATCTTCCTGCGAGAGTTTATCTTGCATTGGTTCTATGCACAAATCCCAAAGGGCGCACATCCCCTCATTGGTTACATATTCTGCGTTCATTTCTTCCTCAAAGTCGGAATCGTTGTCTAAGATGTTCATTCTAATTCTTTTCCTTTGTGCTTTTGTTTACGAGGGAGAACTTTGTTTCGCCTTTTCATAGGGCAAGACTTCGGTAGATAAATCGTCTTTCTTACTTTTAATTCCCTCACTTTCATAATACAAGTATGACAGAATCGGACTAAACCGCAAGAAAAAAAAAGTTCTTGAATGCAGTTTCTTTTCTTGCTAATGCCACCCATCAGTCGGACTAATAGTAGTTACGCAAGTGCCTGAGCATCAACGACTTGGGCGCCGGGGGCAGCGCTAATCGCGCAAGTTGTTGAAGGTTAACGACTTAGGACAGTAAAAGCGTAGAGGATGTAGAGAACGATGCCTATCTCGAAAGCCGCCTTATTAAGCCTTATTTTCTAAGCGATAAAGTTTTTTGAGTAAGAAGTCATGCTCTTTCTTCCTGGGGTACCAGCCAGCGAACCTGTGACCCGCTTCTTCTTCGTAGGCTAAAAGGTGCGCGAGCTCTCTGATCTTGAGCCTTAAGGTGTCGTATTTCATCCTTTATTTAGTGCAACTATCCTGTCGTAGCGGAAGGAGCGGACAGCTCCTCGATTATGACAAAAAGCCTTAAAGCCTGCCGTGCGGAGGGATTCTCTCACATTACCAAACTCATTGCCGTGTTGAGGCTTCTCGATTGTGTACATTTCGGTTCTTCCGTCTTTCGTCGTATAGACGACGCTATAAAGAGGGTTAAACCAACGCTTGATCTTCTTGAACATTTTCTTCATTTTGTGTTTCCTTGTAATATAAATCTACTGATTTTCGTATTAAGTCTTGTGCTTCTTCCATTGTATCAAGGGCGATGCAAATAAGCTCTGTTTCAAGCTCATAGGGATTCGCCCCTTCACGCTCCTCGAAGTAAACATCCCAAGTGCCACTTTCCTCGTCATGTTCTGGATGACTATTGAGGGGTGGCACGATGCAATTTGCTTCGATGTAATCTATCATTGGCTTTTGTTCCTTTCTTGCGCTCTCCTCACCTTTTGGGTGACGAGCACATTGTCGTCATATAACGACTTGACTAATGGTTTGTTTCCAGTATGGGAAGAGGTCTTCCCAAGTTGAGATGCGGTTCTATGTTCTATAGTTTTCTTTGACATGGTAGTATTCTCTCAAATTAAGAGGTGGTTGTCAAGTCTACTTTGTGGTCACCACAAAGATTATGCTCAGCGACTTCCACACCAAGAAAGCTCATTAACTCCTTGATCATTTGGTCGTAGTTGAAGTATTCATAGGCGTGGTTGAGCAAGCGAGTCAAGTCCTCATGTTCTGATGCATTGCCTCCTCCATATCCATACTTACCCATATCCTTAACCTCATCGTATATCTCAAATATACTGAGGTTCCAGTTCCAACCTTCTACTGTGTCTTTAATTTCTTGATCAGTCATTTTAATTCCCTTCTCTTTGTTGTGTATCTATCGTTTCTGAAAATTCTTTTTCATCGGCTAACTTCCCGCGTAATTCACTGAGTCCATTGTATAAAGCCATCCAAGGATCATCGTAATCCAACTCCCCCTCCATCTCAGAGTAAAAGATATACTCTTGGATGATGAGCGTAGAATCCATTACTTTTTCGTAGTACTTAGCTTCCTTGTTCTCTTTCATAGATTCCTTGTTTCCTTTCCTCGTTCACTTGGTCAACCCACCTGCCAAGGCTAATGAGTTCTTCCCTCATTGATTGCTTGGACTCGGCAGACGCCTTTGGATTTTCAAGTACAGCAAGCATGACTCTCATCATTGCTTCCCACTTCGGTGTTACATCTATCGTTTGCATGATTGTATTCTCTCAAATTTTGCGTGTTGTGTCAAGCCTTACCACCAAGAATCGTAAAAAACTTTCTTGCCTTCTTGTAGTGCTTTACGAGCAAGACGAATGAACTTCACATCATCTTGCTTGTAGTAATAATCTCCCTGCGCAGGAGGATTGCCTTCATCATCCGCCCACTCGAAAGAGTCATCTCCAAAAAAGAACCCACCTGTTTCGGGTAATGACTTACCCTCAATGTGAGCTTCGAGTTGCTCAATGTCAGAGTCGGTGAGTTCCACAGGTTGACAATTAAAATCTCCCAAAGGTTGTTCCGTTGAATCCCAATCTGGTCTACCCTTATCTTCCCAGAGTTGCTCCATCCATCCATGAAGGCGGTTGTGCTTTCTCCAAGTAGTAAGTTGTTCTTGTTCTGCACCTTCATGTGCAACTGCGTATGCGTATTGGTCTAGTCCCATAGTTGTGTCCTCTTATACAAGGTTCTTGTGTGAATCAAGGAAGTGGTCACCTTGCCACTCCATGCCGAAAGCTTCCTCTAAAAAATCTTCAATTACTATGCAGTCGTCATCCAACTCACGCCAACCTTCTGGGTCACCACTATTGGCGAGCCCTAAACTAGCTTCACGCAATTCTTCGTGATGTTTTACGAGGATGTCCGTTATATCTTTTCTTTCCCAACTTCTCATTGTTTACCTCTAGTATGACAGATTGGTTTTATACTGCAAGCCTAAAAATGAAATCTTCAAAGAAATCTGGCTCAAGTCCAAACTCTTGGACAAACTCATTTTCCCAGGTAAAGGGGTCGCCACCATCTTTGATATCCGCTTCCATCATCTTGAAAAAACCGACAACTTGGTAAACCGCCTCGGCTTGAGTTAAACCATCGCGGGACATTAAGACTTTTACTGTTTCTTTCATAACTACAATAATGACAGATTCGGGAGTAATTGCAAGCTTTTTCTTTAAATCCTTTTCCCTTACCCTCTCCCTCTATATATATAAAGGCGGGATGTTCTTCCTTTTCCGGATTTTTTTTCAAGATTTGTGAAATAGTTCTAACCGCTTGACTATCAACTACTTGTGGCGCGGGGTCAGCGCGAGGCGCCCAAGTCATTGGTGTTCAAGGACTTACGACTCGCGACCTATATCAGGCTTTCGCCAAAGTCAAGCTTTATTTACATTATTTGAGACATTATTTCTAGTTTTATTAAAGATCTTTTGATATTATTATTGCTACTACGATTGCACTTATGATGATTATTGCTTCCATACTTCATGTTTATATTTGGTTGGCGGATTCAATTGAAGGTACAAAGTATACCTTGTCTTTGTCTCCGTGAGATTTTGCTGTAACGAGTCGCGCTGTGGAAGACCAAAAGACAGGCTTGCTGTCGTCATCAACGCGTACGAAAGATTTATACTTGTAAGGGTTGTACATTGCAAGCTTGGCCACCTGCCCTTCGCGGCTCACGCTGTCGTGATCCCAGGAAAGATCTATGTACCCGCTAATGCCTGCGTGGACATTCTTCCTCTTTTCCTCTAAAACCTTAGCTCTACCCTTCGAGTTAACTCGGAAGGAACAATCGAATAGGCTGAGGTCATCTACATGGGCCTTGACTAACCCGTCCTGCTTGAGACTCCAACAGTTCTTGTGCAAATTTTTATAAATGAATACTTTTCTTGATTCATCTATATAATATCTTTTATCTTCTTGTTTTAATAGCTCCATTACTTTACTCCTAATACTTCTTTAAGCTTACGAAAACTTTCAGACTTAATAAATACCTCGCGAGCATAGTCTTGATTCATTTCTTCCACATGAGCAATGCGCTCGGCGACTTCACACGCTGGAAGGGCTTCTCTTTGCATTCCACCCCATTTGATTACTAATTCCATGTTGGGAAATGCGGACTCAAGCTCTTCAATTTGAGCAGAATTAACAAACCCCCAATGGTCGATGATGTCTTTTATAAGTTTCATACCTGTAATAATGACAGAATACACTTAGAAGTCAACATAAAAAAACCCCCCCTGCACACTTACAATTGCGCAGAGGGGGAGGAGGATAACAAAGAAAAAAGGTGGGGGACGGAAACTTGGTAGTCCGCCAACATTAACTACTTGCTTGGGTTATGCGACCCGAAGGGGGAGTCTCAGTATCTCTACCGCACTCACCAACCTGCGACGGACTATATATATAGTTCGTGGTTATACACAGGTACATATGACGCCCACCACAGGCTTACCTTAAAATCCCTCTCCCCACATCGGGCGTTGGAACTTCATCAGCATATGAACCATCGTTCATGACATACTGCAATCACGCAATTAGCAATGTGCCGATCATAGGGTCTGACGACCTAACCCTCCCATCATTCGACGAGCAAGCTCCCTCAGTACGAGGTGATGACCATTGCACATGCAGGGCATCCGTATACCCTGTTTACATGTTTCCCCTAGGGGTGATCCGTCGATCATCCCTAAAGACTAAAATTTAAAAGAACAAAAAATTTAGGTTATTTGATTTAATTGAGTTTACCTTTCTCAACTTATTATTTATATAGTATACCCTATTAGGTGTTATTTGTCAAGTATTATTTTCTTCTTTATTTTCTTGGGTTTCCCAACCCATCCACTCCTTGAAGTACTCCCAATGCTTTCTTTTGTACTTGCCCATTTGATTATCAAAGTTTTTGAGTGCGGTAGGCATTATGGATTTAAGTCTTGATCTAGAAAGGGATTTAATTTTTCCACCGAATGCGCCCTTAGAATTCATTCCTTTAGTTCTCATTATTTAGAACCTCCATTTGTTTCAACATTCTCTTGTTGTTGAGCGCGATAAGCTACTTCAATTTCTTTTCCAACTAAGTCGTTGATATTACTTAAATCTTCCATGCTTGCGCTTAGACTTTCGTCAATTAATTGTGCAATCTTCTCGGTCAACTCATAGAACTCGCTCATTGAAATTAATCCTCTTAGTTGCATCGTGCTACCCTCACCTTGCGTTGGGCTTGAATCTCAAGCAACCTTCTGTCTGCTTCCTTCTGTTGGGCGAAGATACTATCCTCCACCACCGACCCGAAACTATGAAACTTGGAGTTCTTAACGAACTTACCGCCCTCCACTTCACGAATGATTTGAGAGCAACGAGCATTTTTAGCAATAGACATATTTTGATTTCCCCTTTTTGATTGTTGAACCTTAAGTATGGCAGAGGTGGGGGTAGGTGTCAACACTTTTTTTCCGAAACAACAAGGGCATGAGGCGGTATGGGGCGCTTTGACTGCATACCAAGGTTGTTGTCCTATGTAATCTATGCCTTCAGGCGTAGATGCGCAACCTGTTATTAAGATCGCGGAAATTATTACAAAGTATTTCATATTAAATTAGTTATTTGCGCTTCTCTGCTTCGCTTCTTCTGTTGCAAGTTTATTTGCTCTCATTTCTTTTGCAATCAAGTGGTCTTGGCTCATGTCATTGATATAATATTGATTAGTAAATAAATCTCTACAATTTTGTCCACTATTAGTTATCTTATTTAAATCTTCTATAATTACCTCGTAGACCTCATCGGCTTTATTTAACACCATTTCTTTTGTAACCTGCTCTCCAGAACTCACATCATTTATCGTGAAGTTAGGGTCTTGGAAATCTAATTCAACTGCTTTTCTTTCTTGATTATGTCGCAGTATTTCATCCAATTTTTCGTTTATTTCGCGCGCTAAATTCATTATTTATCTTATTTAGTTGTATCAGTAGATGGATTGAAATATGGGAACAATACTATTATATTTACAAGTTTATTTGTTGTAGCTTCCATTATGTGAGCGACAGGTCGCATACCTTGCTCAAGCTCAATCCATTCTACATTATTTATTAAGTATTTATCGAAAATTTCTTTGTAATTATTACTTATTTGCGATTCAAGGAACTGAATAGACTCCTCCTCAATTGTCATACCTCTAATATAGACTTATTTAGCCGAAAGTCAACCAAAAAAGCTGAAAATGACTGGAAATAATTGAAATTTATAAAATATTTTATTTAATTAAATCGGCTTAATCTATATATTTGAACTAAAGGTCATAGAATACACTACCTATGTTACTTATTTAGATTATTTGCGCCTAAAAGCATAAAAAAATTAATGTAATTATTTAGCTTAACTTTATTAAATTATTTTAGTATTTATGTCGCTTATCTGGATCAGAATGTAATCTTGAATTGTAAGTCGGAAAGCCGTGTTTATTATATCTCATTTTGTCTTTATTCTTCTTTGGCTTAAACTCTAACTCTCTCAACTTCTCCGTTTCATCTGTTTCAATATACTCTTTAATCTTATTTACTATCTTTCTTATTATCTTCACTATATTATCCTTAATGGCTATTCAATACATAGTAGAACATACAAGAACAAATGTCAATAAAAATTAATTTAAAATATTTAACTTTTTTACTTGACTTATAGAGAGAAAAAAGGTAGGGGTGTATTCAATCCCTTATAAATGCGCTCTGTCCCATTATTTAAGCCTATTTGAAGGGTTAATGTGGGGTCAAATGGGTTAATATGGGTCATGGTTTATAATTCTTTACTTTATTAAACTTTTTATTTATTCTAAATTATGTATTTACGCCTAATCTTTATTATCTTGCGCTATTTGTGAATTATTAAAAACTGCTTCTCCGCTATTAAAGAAATAATCCTTTACTGCTCTTATTGATTCATCTGCAATCACTATGTCGGCATCCGTATAATCGGGGGATTGAAACTGCTCTAATCGTTCCCCTGCGAGAGTCAAGACATTCTCCAAGGCGATACGAACCTTATCTTGAGAATACGCCTCTTGGTAAAGCATATCGTCATCCGCTTGTTTTATATAAAAGTTTTTGCAGTTACCATCTAATTGTTCAAGTAAGAAATCTTCATCGTACTTTGGGTAATCATATTCCTCTGCTCTTGTCATTTTCAATTCTTCTATTGTTTTGAATTTGATGTTTGCCAACATTTATTTCTCCCGATTTAAACTTAATGTTTTTTGGATAGAACTTTCTAACTCTAATGAATTTCTTAACTTTGCCTTCTGCTCTATATGTATTGTTCAATTCACACGCTTGAGATTCTGTCATTTCCCATAATGTTGGAGGAGGGTTTCTTAAGACCTGTCCATAGGGAGAATAAGTGCAACCTGCATATTCTATGAGTTCGTACTTATGCTTCTTTTCCCTCATAGTGCGTCTTTAAGAATTCCAAAGAATAGATTAATTCTTTTAGATAATCAACTTCGTTGTCTGCGAATCCTTTTCTTGATTCAACATAATGCTCAACCAATTCATAAAGTCCGTAATCCTCTAAGTCGAACGGAACTGAAATAACTTTACTCATTTATCTTTCTAGTTGTTTCATTAACGCAGGATGGCGCAATTTCTTTAATGCTCCTGCTTCTATTTGTCGAACTCTCTCTCTTGATAGTCCTACCGCATCTCCAATCTCCACTAGCTTGAGGCAATCTCCATTCTTAAGGGTTTCGTTTCTCCATTGAACGAGATTTGCCAATTTCTCGTCCACGCTATTCCCTTCAATTTCGGGGATGTCTTTTCTTGGTTCTTGCATTATTTTAATATCCTTTTTTGATGTTTATTCCTAAAGTATGACAGATTATCCTACTATGTCAACCATTATCTTTAGATTTGTTTCGCCATTTCTGTTTCGCCCAATCTGATTTCTTTTCGTACCTTATTAATTGATTAAATTCTTTTAAGAAATCATTTGTTGCGTCTGCCTCTTGCTTCCTTAACTCTACCTCAACGACAGGTTCAGCATTTAAGTCTCCTGTGACTCCATCTTCGCTAATTGGCAATCCTACCCATGTGTCCATCACTAAATCATCGTGAATGGGTTTCTTGCGCCTTGTAGACCTTAACCATTCATTGCGTTTGGTATTGGCGCTTTTTTTGTAGAGATTCATTTGAGAACGAGATAGGCTTGCCTATCTCTATTATCAAAATCTTTCTATAAAATTCAATTACCGACAGGAGGAAGGACTTTAAGTTCGCTAAGAACCTTGTCCTCGTTGTCCTCCAAGAGAAATCCCGACTCCTCCAAGATTGACGCAACAGATGATACATTCAATCCTGCATCACGACAAATTTGAAGCGAACGCACATTTTTAATCGGAGGATAAATACCTTGCTCATGCTTATTCTCTACATAATTGCGCAAAGCTAAGTTGGTGAGGTTTTCCTCATCGTCCCATGATTCCTCATCGTCACAATCATCCCAATCATCTCCCAAGTCCTCATCGTCAGAATCAGATCCGTAGATGGGTTTGTTGTACTCGTAGACCGCTTTATCTAACTCTTTTTTAGTGTCAGTAATGTCTGCGACTACCTTGTACTTGGAAACACGCAACTTTTGGTACGAGCAATCCGTAGGAACGGAAACCGCATCTTGAGGGTCAAACTCCACCAAGAGCAACTTTCCACCACCACTCCAACCATGAGCGTAATCGTAAGACCCGATATGCAACCCATAAGAGCAATGATTGTCCTTGTTGTCATCTACTGACCTACGAGCAACCTCAATCGTTTCTCCAACTCCATTGAAGATTTGATGGCGCTCGTTCGTTTGTCCTTGAACGACAATCGTATCAGCGTTGCCAGTATTGGAATAAAAATTCTCTTGAACTCCCTTATATCCCAAAACCTTTCCATCGGGCGTAATCGGCAACGACTTGTACCCAAGAAAGGTATAGAGTTCTTCAACCGAATTAGAGGAAGGGTTTTCCATCAAGCGTTTAATGTAATTAACGAGGGGGGAAGAATCCTTCAATCCACTTCGTAACATCTCTAACATCTTGTCAACTACGACACCATGCAAACGATGCCCATGAAAGTAAACTACTTCATCCTTAATCTCTACATCTCCATCGACAAAATCTTCGACTTGCTTCTTGATGTCAAGATACTGCCCCACATCCTCGTATCGTGCCTCAAATAATGCCCTGCGCAATTCGTTAAAGTTGGCGTTATCCTTGCGAGTCGTATAGGGTTTTCCTTCCCAAAATACAACGATTGAATCTTCGCTTAGTGTGTATGGTACTTTCTTGCTCATAATTTTTTTCCTCTTTTTATCCTTAATGTTTCAATATATATATAATACTAAATTTAGTGTTTTGTGTCAAGGTTTAATTTGTTATTCCTAGTGATTTTAAAAGTTTCTTTCTCTAAGTATGTCATCCATTATGCACATCCCATTGCGCCTGTCAAGGGAAAAGATGAGGGGAGGGGAAAATAATCCCCAACCCCCCAATCTATCACACAAGGTCACACATTAAAATGTAATCTGTCATATTTTTACCAAAGTTATCTTCATCCATCGGTTTCCAAGAATAGATTTCTTGGTTGATATTGACGAGCAATGGGTATTTTGCGCAAATTTCTTTGCATTTATTGTTAAACTCTTGGTGGTCATAAGTGGATGGGATATTCTTCTTAACCCATTCCTCATCTTGACCCTTGAGGAAATTAACTAGACGGAAAATTGTTTCCAATTCGCTTGTATCATCCTTCATTAAGGCTAAATCATCTAGCACTTGATTGAACAAATGATTTTTGTCAGTTATTTCTCTCCTAATAACTTTATGGAATTTTGAATTGTCTAACAAGCAATCTAGTGATCTATAATCGTCCATTATTCCAAGATGCTCTTTAAAAGCCATAGCTTTTTCTGATGCAACTACCCTGTCAAGATTCTCTACAAGATAAGACTTGGCAAAATTTTGCTTGTAATCTGCCCACCCACTCCAAAGGGTCTTGTCAAGTTTACTGCAATCTTTTCTGCGTACACCTATAACAAGAGGGAATTCAAATTCACCTTCGGGGTCTTGCTCTGTCTGCAATTCCTTTTGGATATTACGAACTCCTTGAACATCACGCATTAGAGAATCTAATCCCAAAACCTCCTCTTGTCCTGTGGCAACTTCACTAACAATTTTATAATTCGCAATAGGAACATAAATTAACTCCCTACCACCTTCTTCTAGTTCGTCAATATTTTCTGTGCAATTAAGCCAATAGTCTGCGTTGCGCCTTCTCCAACTCTTTTTCCCACTTATGTCAAGCTCAAAAAGAGGAACATCTGCACGACTCTCTCCGCTTACTGCACGACCTTTTGATTGCAACTTAGCCTTGGCAATATCCGAAAGAATAACAATTCTATCTTCATTTATCTTACTAAATCCCATGCCATCATCGGCATCGTAAACATGGTCTTTTCCTGCCTTGCAATCCCAATAAACCGATACAACCTTATCAAGTTCTTCGTTCTCTTGAAAAAGAGTTCTGCACCTTAGATTATTCCCATGATGCGTCTTATTCTCTTGAAAACAGAGTTGAGTGTTCTTTTCGCAATAAATGCGCGACTGCTTATTGGATCGCACCTTATATCCATCCGTAGCATCGGGATCATTTTGCTTAGTATATTCAGTTATGATAACTTCCTCTTGAAACTTGTGATTTCTATTAATTGCAGGACTATCAATCTTAGCGCCATCCCACTCAAAAGAACTCTCAAAGATATTCTTGAGTCCATGAGGCAACGCATTTACCACTTGTGCGTACTTAACTTTGGCATCCCATAAATCTTCGGCATCACCAAGTTTTTCTTTTGCAATAGCCTCAATATCTTTCTGAACTGATTGAAGAACAGAAAGAATTTCTTTTTGAGTTTGCTTGCTATATTCTAAAGATTCACGACTATGGTGCAACTTTAATTGCCCAATGTCAAAGCGAATGTAAAGATTATCTTGTGAAGCTAACTCCCTCAAATGTTGAGCATTTCTTTCGGAATCCTTATCTCCATCGACTACAATCGAATCAAAATTGATTGCACTTGGGTCAAGAGGATAGTGAACTCTACCCATAATTGCATGAGAATTATGATGGTTTCTACTCCAGTAATCTTGCTTATCTTCCAAGATTCTCCAAGAGTCGTCTTTTGCTTCCATGACAACTTCAAAGTCATCGAAAAACTTTTCATCTTCCCCCACTCCAATAAACTTCGGCATTTCTTCATCCGAAAAGAATCGAAAGAAATTTTTGATAACTTCTCTGAAGGTATCTACATCTTCATCGGAAACCGCAACTTCAACAGAAAGTCCAGTAGGTTCGCTTGATGAAACCTCGTCCATTTTAACGATTCTTGTGTCATCATCTTCATTCACAAAGACATTATATGAAATCTTCTTTCCCCCATGATAAGAAACGCAAGTGAAATTGTTTCCATAAGATAAAGGCGCAAACTTACCAATGCCGAAAGCCCCAATATAATTGTTGGAGTTTCTTTTGGTACTCTTGCCGTACTTGGAGTACAAATTGAATACTTCATCTTGACTTAGACCCCCACCAAAATCCCTTACGGAAAAAGTGGGATTCAAGCGAGAAGGAACTGCTACTTCAACTTTGCGAGTAACATTAGCCTCCATGTTAGCGTCAAGTGCATTGGCACTAATCTCACGCACTACGGCAAGCGTAGGGTTGGAATAATTGTTGCGCAATAGAGATGCGACATAACGCATATCCTCTGCATCAATCGTGCAATTTACAGAATCAAAGTCATGCGACTGCACGACTCGTTTGTTTTTTTCTTGTGTGATAATCATTTTCTTGTGTGTTTTTAAATGTGATAATTTAAACTATGATTGAAGTATGGCAGATGCCGTATATTCTGTCAACAACTTTTTTTCATTTTTCTTACAAAACCAATAGATTCCTGTCTCCAAAGAGCAAAAACTTGGTTTCAATGAGGCAATTAAGCTCATGGATGTATCGTTCTTCATTCTCTTGAGTGTCTATTGAATAATTTTCAATCTCCTCAATTTTTTTGTCAATTAACTCAAGTAGTTTTTCCATCAGATAATCCTTTTTGCTTATTTAAATCAATTAAAATTAGTATGTTTTCTTCAAATTCTTGCCTAATCATCTCCATATCGTAGACTCGCTTGCCGTCCTTGTCAAGAACATAATAAGCATTTACATAAACTATTTCGTTATCCGCAATCCCATTTAGAATCTCTGCGTTCTCTTGTGCAATTAACTTATCTACCCTCTCACTCATTTATTTGCAACTTCCTTTAATAAACTCTCCAAATTCTTCGTTATTTAAGTGAGAAGTGTCAATAGGTTGCTTTGGCGCTTTCCTGTCCACCGCAATCGTAAAACATTTATTTGTCTTGCTATCGTGACCAAATAATGCTCCCCCTCCATTGCCCTCGTAATCACAACTAGGGAATATTTGGCATCCATTATCTAGTTCAAGAACATAGACAGGATGACTTGGACAATTATCCCAATACTCACGCTTAAATTCAGCGTCAGTCATTGAGCGTATTTTAACTATTTTTGCGCCTTCTATCATTTCATTTTACCTATTATTGTTTATTTTCTAGCAATTATCCTAAGTGAGTCATCTATGCGAGTCAAGGTTTTATTTAAGTCAAATACCATTTCCCCTGTACTTTGAATAGACTTATTGATTTCCTCCATCATCTTAATGTATAAAATATAGTTGGGAATCTTATCTAATTCCTTTTGTGAATATCCTAAGACTGATTCGCTCATTGTTTCTTTTCCTTGAAAGTTCTCATGTTGTGATGAATGTAAACCTTTCTTCCATGAGAGTCAAGCGTATTATGACAAACTGCATAACCTAATTGCTTGAACGACATAAGGTCATCTTCAGTCCATTTATTTTTTCTTTTATTCTTCTTGGGTTTTCCGCAAAGTTCCCCAAAGGCATTCTTGTGGGGAGAGGAGGTTATTTTGTATTGGTCAACAGGAGAGGAATCTTTAGGGTCTATTCCTAAGCTCTCGTACTCGACAAGAATCTCATCTATCATGTGTGATTTAAAAGGCAACATTACTACTCTATCTCCAATCTGTAATAACCATTCTGTATTTGCTCGTTCTCATTCAACGATCCAAGACCAACATATTCCTCGTAAACCTCACGAATATACGAAATATCTTTACCTATGTAAAACGCAGGGGAATAATGATTCTCCTCTACCTCGTTGTCCTTATCGGTCATAAGAATATAGTTAAGCATTTCTTGTGGAGTTTTAGTCCAAACTTTATTTACCTTACCTATTGTTTCGTGATTTTTCCAAGTCATTGTAATCTTCCTTCATTATTTTAATCGTCAAAGGTTGTAAATATAATTGTAAAAAATAGGATTGTCAAGACTATTCCCACCGAAACAGATAAAAAGGTTAATATTTCAGCAAAGTTCATTCAAAATCCTGTATAATTAGGTTCTTGAGTTGATTTTGGCTCATATTGCTAGATTTTTGGGTTGATTTTGGTACATCTTGGAGCAAGTATTTTGTGTGATGCTCCCCCCTTGTATTTTCGTTACTCATTTAGATGTTACAATTTGCCCTACCCTTACATAAAGGGGAGATGTTTTTGTTTTTCCGCTTTTATTTTTACAAATTGAGATTTTCTTCTTGGGAAACCTCTTTATTTGTGTTCTCAGCCACTTCCAAAAGCAATTCCAAATTCGTGAGTTTGGCACACGCTTCTGCTAATTCAACAAAGGGTTCAAGCCAAGCTACACCCCATTCATGCACAATCCAATATCCGCTACTTCTTTCCACAATTTCCAATTTCATTTCTATCCTTATTTTATATAGAGGGTTGTTTCTCTTTTTTTTCGGTTTTATTTTTCAAATTTGCGATTAACTTTTACATAAATTGTCGCAGGAGCGTCATCAAAATACTGAAATAAAGCAGGACACAACCATGCGTCCATTCCTGTGTTGCGCTCTTTATACCATGTTCCTGCCTCGTAATCACCTTCCGTAGTGCGACACATTATTAAATCAGAATTTGGAATTTCTCCTGCACTAAAAGAGGCTGAGAAATCTCCATACTTCTGATGAAGCATTTCGCAAAGAAGGTCTGCGCCCTGCACAAGAGCCTCCTTGTGCAATCCTCTATCGGGGTCATCGAATACCCATGATTTAAGGGAATCATCAAAATAAGGATTGATAACAAATAAGGAGTTTTGTGTTTTCATGTTATTTTTCCACTCCACCATTCGGGTTTGTCTACGACTTCTCCACCTTTAACTTTAACCAACTTCCTTGGTGTGTCATAAAAAGCATATTGCTCATTATGTTCCTTCGCAGATTCCTCCGTAAAGTAATATTTTTTTGGAGCAATAGTTTTCCCATCTTCATTTGCATCAAGGATAACTAATTCGTACTCAAGATATTTCTTCATATTATTGTAAGAGGGGGGTTTCTCTTTTTTTTTCGGTTTTATTTTCAAGATTTAAAAAATAGTTTGGCATATTACGCCACAAGCGTCAAGTCTTTTTCGACAAATTCGCCTCTTTTAAATGGTAACACCCTGTCTATAAGGAACTTGCGCACCGCTTCAGAAATATCTGCAAGTTCAAGCAAGTCTCGATGAGTCATAGGGTTGCTATCTCCTTGTCCACCATACGCAATAAGATAACCCTCGTCATCAGCCAAAGGGTTTGGGTTGGTTTTTACGCTTCCCCAATTCCCATTGGCATCCTTTTTCCACTCATATTTGTGATGTTGCGATTGAATATAGACCAATACATTAAGTCCACTACGATGCCCACCTTGACTATCTTTTTTCACCCTCAAATCCACGAAATCAATATCAGCAGAAATGAACTCTGACTTTACATCCTTTAAACGCACATGAACGGCAACATGGTTTGTTGCCTTGTAATAGGCATGACCCCAGTTATTGGTGACTTTTTTTGCACCTGTCTTTTGTGCCATAAGGTTGTCTCTGTCTGTCTTAGTTTTATAAGACATGACATTAGCTTCGGGCATTAACTTCTTGGTAATATTATTACTTTTAAAGATAATGTTTTCGGGCGCAAAATTGTGCCAATGAATGCGTTGTGTTGTGAAATAGTTTTCCATATTACTTTCTTCTATTGTTGTGATTGTAGTTCTTCTATATAATCTTCAAAAAAAGCTAGTGCAATTACATAGTCATCGCTTTCTGCGCAATATCCATCATTGTCAAGTTGATTCATGTGCATTTGGCAACCCTCACGCACTTTCTCAAATACCTCTAGTTTAGGCATGGGGAACTCGTATTCCACCTGTTCGTCTTTACTCATTATGTTCTTCTAATTTCCTTGATTTTACTGCAAAATCCTTCACTTTCATTAAAGCATGGCAGAACTCCTCTACCTTGTCAAGAGGAATGTCAAAATTCTTCCAATAACTCTCTCCTTGGGAAGTGTGTGCAGTTACCTTTACTGACCCATTAACCTCTGAGTCCTCGTACTTGGGTAGAGTGGTAATAGTGAAACCTCCAAGACGAGCAGACTCCTTACTACCACTCCACCAAGTATATTTGGGGAGTTCAGATTTCTTTTTTCCTTCTGCCCACTTAACTTCTTTATGTATTGTTTTCATTCTTCTTTAAATAGTTTAATTTTTATTTGCACATTCTCATTTTGCAAAGTGGGGAAAACCCAATCAAAAGAGCCTCCTTCCAAAAGTTCAGCAAGTTCTTGCTCCTCAAGCCCAACTTCAATATCGTAATCTTCATTCATTATTTATTCCTCATACATATAAATTGGCATAAATTCTCCCACATAAGCGCATTCGATATTAAAATCAAAAAACTCTTGAGCTTCTTCTTCGCTCATACCATCTCTTGACATAAGAATGCCAATGATTTCGTTGACAGAGTAAACTGCCCTGCCTTTGGTATCAAACCCTACAAGGGCATCGTCAAGCCCATCTGCAAGCAATGCTTCCTCGTTAGCTTGAGCAATTTTCTCCACCAATTCTTCTTGGCGCTTCTTGCGGTTTGCTCTTATTTCATCCATTATATCAGACATTACTCATTTCCTCCAATGTTTGTACGACTTTTTCTTTATATAATTTAAATGCTTCTGATTTTGCGCTCTCCGCATCCTTAAATCTACTTGCGCAACCATTGTAAGTCCACACAAGGGGAGTATTATGCTCCATGTCATAGGGCATGGGATTCCCATAGAACTTTCCGTTACAAGTATCTGTCCAAGGCTCAACCACAAGAGTTTCAAGTGGGGTCTGCATTACATAATAGACAAACCCATGCCTGTCTTTCCTTTCTATCCAACTTAATTTCTTCATCGTCCCTCCACTATGGCAGAGAGAGAAGAACCTGTCAAGGTATTTTTTGAGAAAAGTCGTCCAACGCTAATTCCATAGACTCTTTGTCCCAATTCGCTTGTTGTTGCGTTCCAAACATATTTCTTGTGTCCATTTGGCGGAAAACGGAATCGCAGACCTTATTTGCGATAAGAGAGTTACCACAGGATTCAACTATATTAACCCAAAAATTGTATGAAATTCTGTCTCTTATTTTATTCTTCTTCATTCCATGATCCCTCTATCTCCTCGCAATAATTGCATACCCACATTGTAAATTCTTTTAAATCATAGACAAATCTTTGCGCATTCTCTTGCGCAAGCCAAAACATTCCTTGCTCTAAAAGAATTGACATTTTGCCTTGTATTTCCTCAAGCTCTTTTACCCCAAAATAATTTTCATTACAAGCACTTTCTATTATTTTATTGAGGTTTTCGGTTAAATTGGTTATTTGTTGACTCTGATTCTCCCAATTTTCTAAATCTTCGTAACTCATAATTGTTTATCCAATTTAGGGTACACTATAGGTTTTTGGGGAGTAACAATATCTTCTATTAGTTTGCTAACATATTTCTGCAATTCTTCATCAAGTTTATCGGCAATCATTTTTCTTGCTCCTTCCGATTGCATATTTATTTGACAATGACCTGTGTTGGAGCAAGCGATTTCTTCTAGGACTTTAAGAATTATTTCTTTCATTGCTTGTTCGGTAATTTTATAGGGTTTTTGATGAAATCTTCATAGGAATTATTGGCGTTAAGTTTGGTCTTGTTGGATTTGTTTTTAAGTCTATTTGCATCTTCATTGCTCATCCCCGATCTTTTGACATAATTGTCGAACAAGCTAAATTCACCCTTCACCCACAAGTCCCATTCTTCTTTTGTAAATAGTTCTCCGAAAATTTGAGTGAATATTCCATCATTCATTTCACTTCTTCGCACTCTGTTACTTCCCTATCTCCATGCTTATGACTACCATGATATTTAGTTAAATCTTCTTCGCAACCATCGGCATTCCATTCGGGGTAGAAAAGTTTCTCACAACCATACTCATTGAGTAGTTCCTCTCCGATTTCTTCCGCTTTCTCTTGGTTCTCGGCTTCAACTACAATAGTTCCACCTGTTTCCTCGTATAATCCAACTCTATATTTATTCATTATTATTTGCTCTTTTAATTAATTCTTTTAATCTTTTTTCCCTCTCTATATTTGAGGAGCGTAAGCGCTCCATGCCTTCGGTAAAGACGAGCTTCTTTAATTCCTCTATTGAGTTCCAAATATAATTAAAATCATTATCGTGCTTTGGACTCCTTGTCGCAATAAAGGCAATTCCTCTACTATTTTGTGGGTTTTTCACTCATTCTACATCCATTATTCCTATATAATGGAGGAAAGGACTGCTAGTGTCAAGAAGAAAAGGTTATTTTCTTCCGCAACATCTCTTGGGTAAAGGGTTGGGGAGTGGTTGGGATGCAGGATGAGTACCCCCTCCCTCCACATGGTAAAGAACTGGATCGGTATCGTGGTTTATTTTTATTGAAATTTGGGTCTGACCTAGCGCCTTAGCTATTCCTATAGCATAACGCCTTGCCCTGCTAAAATCATATATTTGCCCCTCTCCTTCCCCTCTTGCGGTTGTAAAAGATTTACCATTTACATCGCTCATAAGTACATCATCGTTATAGATGTGCCAAATTTGATAACCGCCACTAGCCATCCCCTCTTTAGTTACCCTAATCATAATGTTTTCTCCTTTGCTAAATCTATAAGGTCTTCACACATCTCTCTCGGAATGTCTCTTATTTTATCCACATAGCAAATATCAAAATCACAATGCTCAAAAGTATCGTACAAATCCATTTCTCGCACCTTTATTTCTGCATCTTCTTCTGAATCAGCTTCGACTTCAAAACTATTATAAATTTTAACTCCAACTTTATATTTCATCCTATTATTTTTACTCCATCTTTGTTAATCTTATATTTATCGCAAGATTCAACTTCAGCGTTTCGCTTCCATTCTTTGCTAATCTCCCAATCTTCGTCAACTGCGCCAAGAGCCATCTCCTTCGCTTTTTTCTTGGATTCTGCCTTAATGTCATAGGTGCGATAAGTCGTACCCTTGATTTCTACTTGATACCATTTTGTTTTCATTCTTCTTCTCCATAACTGCCCTTTTCTCCAAAAAGAGCATTCCACTCATCACGAATTTCAATGTCGGGCATATTTTCAAGACCCTCAAAACCAGTAAGAAGTAATTCCATAATATCAGAGTGTTGTAAAGTGTCTGCTTCTTGCTCTGCCAAGTCATAACGCATATCGTCAATGGTTGGTTCGCCTTCTCTTAATTGTTTTTCAGTTGTCCTCATCACTTTCCCCTTGTTCCTCTTTTATTTCCTCCATCCCAATGATAGCATTATTTACCAACTTGATATATTTTACTGCTTCCAAAACTTCCTCATTATTATCTCCAAGGGCAGATGTTTCTGCTTCGTTTAAAACTAATTCCATTGCGCGTGTTAGTGACATTATTTACTCCATGCTTGCGCCAAAATCGGCATCATTACCAGTAGGGAAACCTGCATCGACTTTTTTTCTTATTTTCTGTCTTTCTTCTTCTCTTTCAAATTCAATTATATCATGGTCAACTTCAAAAGATGCCTCCACATAACTACCATCAGTAGGCAATGGAGTGCCATTATCTTCTGCTTTTTCAATAGCCTCATCCCAACTTTCTGCTTCCACATCGAGATAGCCATACATTTGCCAAGAGCAAGGTATTTTATATTCTTTACTCATTTGTCATTGTTTTTAAAGGTTGGGACATCGGGAAGCGCCCTTGGCAATCCCAATTCTTCGTAAATACCATCTATCTTGTCTTGCAGACGATGAATGGAAGTCCTGTCATCGGGTTCATATAGGTTATAATAATCAACCTCTGCTTCAAGGTCTTTAATATGAAACCATTTATCTTTTTCTTCTTTATTCATCGTGGATAATTATGATGATGTCTTAAGTCGTCCACTTTGTCAATCACTAAATCAAAATTATTGCAAGTGCATTCTTGAGAATCGTCTGAATCCGCAGGACACACATGAAAATCTGCGTCACGCAAATCTCTTATTTGTTGCATTATTTGTTCTAAATAAGATTCAAAATTAGTCATAATATTCATTGTTCGTATACTCTAGACTGCTATTAAGGATTCGTCAAGCATAAAAGTAGGAATCTCTCGATTTTTCCATTTGGCGAAATACTTTTTGTCATTAACATAATAAGTTTGATACGCTCTAACAGGATCAGAATGTTTGTACTCATCGGGCATGGCTTGCGCAAAAGGAGTCAAGCCCCTGTCGGGCAACGCAAGAGTATGAGAGTGATCGTCACACCATTGTATAGCATCTAAAGATTTATGTATTTTACTATAACGATCAAAGTATTCATCAACCAAGCCATAGGCATGAGAGAGCAACCACTCATAGTTGTCAACTGAATCTCTTATCCACTTAGAGCAAGGGTGATTAAAATGTGTGCGCTTATAAGGAGCATCACCTTCGGGGTAAGCGGAACAGAGCATTTGAGCGGATTCTAAGATCATCTTGACGCAATGCTTATCGCACATCAATTGAGCCGAAACTTTTGGGTCGGTGTCTAGTACAAAAATATTCATTATCCCACTATCCTAGACCCCTTCTGTGGATGTGTCAAGGCTTTTTTTGCCAATTTGCTCTTTTATTTGGCTCAAACCCCTCCGACTTTAAGTAAGCCTCCATTTTCTCCACTTCGGGAAACCACTCAAATTCATCGGGAGAAAAAGCATCGTCTACACTTTTCGGATGATACCCACATAACACAAGTAACCCCTTAAGGTGATTCACCATTTCAGTAACATTTAAATTGTCTCCTTCTTCCTCAACGGAAAAGGTTGTATTATTCATTTTTATTTCTATTTTCATGGAGTGCTTGTTCCCACCACTAGACCTGTTTTGAGATCATAAATGAGTAAGTCGGCATGGTTTAAGGAATACTGGTTTACATACTCCTCCGAATCTTTAAGCAATAGACTCGTATGTAATACATCATTCACGACATCATTTACTTGGCGAACTTCAAAGCGATAATTAACTTCACGCACAATATAGGAATGGCTAGTATCTCCTGCTATTAAACCGCCCATATTGTTTCTCTTGGCATATTCTTGGGCTTCTCCCTCTGTTAAGAAGATTGGATTTATTGTGGGGTCATCCCACTTTGAGTCATGCGCTTGATAAAATATAAGCCTTTCGTTATTTACCCTATGAAGGTAGTCCACAGGACGCAAGCCAAGTTCTTCTGCTCTCTGCGCAACTTGGTCGGGGTCATATTGTTCGGAAGTGACAGGTTCATATCCTCCTTTTTGAGAAGAAACGCATCCTGTAAAAAGTAAAATGCTTGTAAAATATATTTTATTCATCGTGCTATAAAACTAACTTGGTAATTGTTTTGTGGTTGCGAGTTCATTCGCTCGCAATATTGTTGGGCTTCTTTCATAGTGAGAAAAAAGGGAGAAGGAGTATCCTTATGAGGATCGTCATGCGCTTGATAGAACATTGAGGGAGCGGGAGATATAGAAGGATTCGTTGCAAGGCAACCTCCCAAAAGTCCGACTCCCATTATGAGGAGTAATGGTACTATTTTCATTGCAACTCCTCCCATCTCTCTCGCATTGTAGCAATAGTTGATTGAGGTACTTCATGCACATTTTCAAAAGCATTTTGACATTCTACTACAAAAGGAGAATAACCATATTTCTCAGCTAATTTAAAGTAAGGTTCTGCTTCCCATTTTTGAGAAAAAGTATTTGCAACCGCAATAATAGGGACTTCTGATCCCATATCAAAATTTACATTCGCAACGCACATTGCATGAGCCTCCGACAACTCAGATGAGTCAAAGTTATAGCTTCCATCTACATCTGTAAAAAAATCATCAGCAGAGAAAACAACAGGGGAAAGTTTATTTGCGAGAGTTGTTTTTCCACTCCCCGACAGACCTCTGATTATATATAGAATTTTCATTATTTAAATTCTCGCACTTTAGCTTTATTTGAGAGGCGTTGAGATGAAATGGGTGCGAACATTCTTATGCCCCATGTAGCCAACCCCAAGCGATGGGAAAAGGTGTCCTCTTGGGGTACAGGTTCTCCATCTCCTGCGTCTACTTTTTTCTTTGCATCGTCTGGGTTCTCAGCGAACACCGCCCACTCCACATCATGGACTTCTTTGGTCGTTACTATCCACTTCCTCATACCTCTAATTTCTGCGCTTGTTTACTTGTTAGCTTTATTGTACCTATTTTAAGGCACATTTCAAAATCTTTTGGAATGTAAACTCCTAGGTTTTCTCCGTTTTTTAATTTATTTCCCCTGCCTCCGATTTCTGATTGAGCATAGATTACGCCATCCACTTCCACCTCATCGGGAAAAGTGGGAAGATTCGACCAATCGACAGAATTTAGCCTATCTACTGCATCTAAATATGTTTTCGATTTACTCATGTTGAGTGGATTATTTGTGTTTTGCCTAATTACTCCCTCTATTGTACTCATAATTAATTCCAATCAAAATCTATCGAATAAGCAAATGCCATTCTGTCTTTCCAAGGTTCTCCATATTTGTCTTTTTGAGTGGGGTCGGTAATCCTTACTATAATGCCCATGCCTTCATACAATTCCTCTCCATCGGTGGAGAATATGCAATCTATATTTAAAGTGTCGGTTTGCTCAATATGAGCATCTTCCTTATAGTCAAGGAAGTGAACAGGGACGGATAGACCATCTTCAACTAAATCATCTCTGATAGTTAAGTGGCTACCATCATGCTCTAATGTATCTGTGTTTTCTGCTTTCATATTCCTCCACTATATATGGATAGTTATTGAGAGTCAAGAACTTTTTCTCCCCAAGATTCTACCCAATCCTCATCGGGGTCATACTGCATACTACCCTCATAGTTGCCTATATTATCTCTAGCAATCTCCAATGCTTCTTCTTCGGTTTCAGCTTCGATGAGTACAGAGTTTCCCATGTGGTAATTTTTAACCCATGCTATTTCGTATGTTTTCATATCTTCTGCTTGTTCGATCACCCCACTAAAGGGAACTCCTATTTGTTTAAATAATTTATACTTTGAATCGAATGGTTCACTCATAGTCCCTAAATCCTACTGCAAAAGGGAAACGAGGAATACCATCGGGAGTAAGTTGAAAAAAGCGAATAGTGGCTTGCTTCCCGATATACTCATTCTTGTTCTCTAGTATTTCGGTGAGATACTCAAATGATCCTTTTATGTTAGAATTGAATCGCGTCTTTTTATTGTCGCACCATAAGACTAAGTGCTTCGCAGTCCCGATCCTATTTCCATTACCCTCGTCAATGTCGATAACTCGGTACTCAGCATCTTGAAACTCTTTACGCTTAAGGAGTCCCTTGGAGCGCTTGTTTTCATAGGGGGAATCTGTTCTGATGATTTGTCCTTCGTACCCCTCCCCTACATAGAGAGCGTACATTTCGTCTAATTGGGACTCGCTATGAACCTGCGCGGTGTGAACCACCACAAGGCACGGATGATTATTCTCAAAATCCTTCGTAGGGAGGGAGAAGTTTAGTTGGTCATAGCGCTCAAAAAAGTTGGTATTCTCTTTTAACCCCCCTATTTGTGGGGCATCATATATCCAATATTGAATGGTATCTGCGCCTTCTTTTAATCTCTCTTTAAACTCTTTCTCTTTCTTCTCAAAACTGGCATCAGTATCGCTTTCTAAGCGAGTAGGTTTCTGCTTGCGCACAAGAGAGGTAATCTTGTTGAAGTTGTCTTTTAGGTCGTGGTTGTAAAGCTCTCCATCTAGAATTGCTTCGGGATGGGAAATAAAAAATGCCCTTAAGCTCTCTAGGATATGAGGAACTGCATCAATAACCTTGCCGTTTCTCGTTTTCGCAACCAACTCCACTTCATCTATGCTCTGAAGCTCTTTAGTAGTATCTCTGCGTTGCACAATACAACGAATACCATCGAGCTTGGGTTGGCAATAAAGAGGGTATGGAGTCTCATTTTTCCTGTCCTCATACTTTTGGGCAAGCATGGGAGAATAAAACTTCTGTTCCTGCGCCTCCAAGGGAGTAAGGGCATAATCCTTATCGAGTTTTTTCTGCCATTTGGCTTGCGCCTCTAACTCGGCTTGCTCCTGTGGGGTCGTTTCGTTCGATCTCCCGACATTCTTAGCTTCGCAACAGCGAGGCTTATCCTCAATGAGCTTACCGCCCACAACGCCCTTAATTGCGTAAAAGCAAGCGTCCTCAATTACCATCGTCCACTCACGCAATTTGCCTGTGGTATCAATCTTGTATAATTTTTCTAATTTCTTCATTGTCCAACCATCTTGACAGGTTTCTAGGATAGTGTCAAGTCTTTTTCCCAATTAATTTTATCAAGGGGGGCATCTGCTTCTTCGTTCAAGGGAAATAGCATCACAGAAAGGGTTTTGGGCTTATTGGAAATGAATAAAGAATATCCATCAATCCTAACCCAAGCACTCTTGCCCGTCAAAACGAAATCTTCGCCCCCATGAGAGCCATCGTCATTCCCAACGGAATCATGTTTTACATCGGGTTGTATATTCATGCTTTTTCCATTATTTCTTCTATTTTGGCTCTAGCGATATGCCAATCCACTTCCTGTTCATCATCTAACCACAATTCGCATATCTTGTCAATGTTTTTATCATTAGGGAGGACTTTGAATTGCTTCCAAGTTCCATCCTCTTGACTCGTTATCCATGAAGAAGGGAAGCCATCGGGAAAAAACATAAGGTCATTGTCCTTCGCCAACTTTTTTGCAAGAGAGACGAAACTACCCTCTGTATATTCGTCCTCAATTAACTTCCAATCTTCTGACCAAGACTCATAAAGATGAATCCCTATCTGAAAGGTGTCTTTAATTGCAACAGATTCTTGTTGCCATTCGGCTAGACTCTTATCTCCATGCTCATACAATTCGATAGTTCCTTGATTCCCACTCCATCGCTCTCCGTAAAACTTCATGTGGCGCGTCACAGGACTATAAAATATAATCTTGGAAAATTCTTCGTGAAGTTCCTTATTTGACTTCGTTGTTTTGGAAGTTCTCTTAAAAGATACTGCTTTACCTTCCCCACTCATTATTTATCTCCTTTGTGTTGATCTGTTATAAAGGTTACTTTACCCTTCTT
>Ga0209362_1000124_pt1 | contig 70024 bp, 66 predicted proteins | sample SaaInlV_165m_DNA_FD_184680 | JGI IMG/M metagenome (GOLD analysis project Ga0209362, IMG submission 184680) | Marine microbial communities from expanding oxygen minimum zones in the Saanich Inlet - Saanich Inlet SI037_S3LV_110m_DNA (SPAdes)... | ecosystem: Environmental > Aquatic > Marine >... | reverse complement strand
TATTTTCGGTTGATGCCACTTTATCAAGCAATTCTATATTTGTCGACATATAATCTATACATAAATCTTCAATTTCTGAAGTATAAATCAAATCATTTACAGTTTCATATGTTGTTGTTCTAAATTTACCCCTACACGTAGGACATTTTGCAATACCTGTCACTCTAAATAATGCTTTTGAATTAATCATACTAATAATACATTTTTTATGAAAATATTTTAAACAACATTGCATTTGTATACCACAACAACAATCTATATGAATATTGATATTACAATCATTGGCATTTATTGAATCTAAGCAAATTGCACAAAATTCTTGTTCGTTATTTATTTCTGCCATGTAAAATGCATAGAAAATAAATAATAAATTAAAACTATATAAAGATGTAACGTAATTTTAGATAAAATGCCCAAGTCTAGTTCCAAGAAACAATCCTCAAAGTCTGCTCAAGTTGAAGAAGTTGCCCCAGTTAAAGTTGAAGAAGTTGAAGAAGTTGCTCCAGTTAAAGTTGAAGAAGTTGCCCCAGTTAAAGTTGAAGAACCTTCACAAACTAGTGACGTTACTTTTGAACAACGTTCAAAGAAAATTTTAGATTCTCTTTCTCTTGCTATTCAAACCTTAAGAACTATTCAAGGTGAAGCAAGACAACTTCAAAGAGATTATGCCAAGAGTCTTCGTGAAGCATCCAAATCCAAACGTAGAGTTAAAAAAACTGATGGAACCAAGAGAAAACCAAGTGGTTTTGCTAAACCTACACCAATTACCAATCAACTTGCAAACTTCTTAAATGTCCCAGAAGGTTCTGAAATGGCAAGAACTGAAGTTACTAAGAAACTCACTGCTTACATTAAGGAACATAACTTACAAAACCCAGCAAACAAACGTGAAATTAACCCAGATACCAATCTTAGAAAACTTTTGTTAGTTCCTAAGGAAGATAAATTAACTTTCTTCAATCTTCAAAAATATATGAAATATCATTTTACCAAACACCCCGAGGTAGCTGCTTAAAACATTATTAACTCCTAATCGATTTAATATATTATATCAATGTGAAACGTAAATGTATTTTTAAATCTATATTGATACTATTAATGTAGTAAAATTAATTATTATGAATCTTAGGTATGTTATTGTGGAAATCCCATAATATTCCTATCTAAGATATATTTCTAAAAGTTAATATAATAAAAATATTTTATATATAAAAATATAGGTGGTTATAAGTCTAGAATGGATAATATATGTGTAATTTCAGGTAATTCACATCCTTTACTTGTTGAAAAAATATGTAAACATCTTGAAATACCTTTATTTCCGGCAAAGATGCAATATTTCGCTAATGGTGAAATTAGACCTATAATCGAAGATAGTATACGTGGAAAAGATGTATATATAGTTCAAACAGGTGCATCACGAGGTAAACACAGTATTAATGATCATATTATGGAAACAATACTTCTTGCAAAAACTTGTAAACGTTCTGATGCTAACTCTATAACATTGATTTCTCCACTTTATCCTTATGCTCGACAAGATAAAAAAGATAATCCAAGAGGTTCAATATCTGCAAGAGATGTTGCAGATATGTTTGAAATGTCAGGAATAAATCGTATAATATCATTTGATTTACATTCAGCACAAATTCAAGGGTTTGCAAATATACCAATTGACAATTTATATGCTATAAACAGAATTAATACTGTCCTAAAAGAATTATTATTTGATGAGTTTAGAGAACGCAAAGAATATAAAGATATGTTTGTAGCAGTTGCTCCTGACGAAGGTGCTCTTAAAAGAACAATGACATATGCCAATAAATTTGACATACCATTTGTAGTTTTGGGTAAGGTCCGTGATTATTCTAAATTAAATGTAGTAGAAAAGTCAATACTTATTGGAGACCCTAAATATATAGTTGGCAGAGTGGCAATAGTTATTGATGATATGGTAGATACTATGGGAACAATTTTAAAAACATCCGAAACATTGATTGATAATGGAGTATCAAAAATTATTGTAGTTGTTACACATGGCATTTTATCTGGACCTGCTATAGATAGACTAAATATGTCTAAAAATGTAGATATGCTTATATGCAGTAATTCAATATGTCACGAAGAAAATAAGAAAAAATCAGATAAATTAATAGTATATGATATATCTGATATGATTGCAAATGTAATACGAACACTAAATGAAGGTGGGTCTATATCAAAATTGTTTAAATAAGTTTAATAAAATAAGTATTTTATAAAAATATGTCAATTATATTTAATTTATTCTATTCTATTCTATTCTATTCTATTCTTTTCTATTCTTTTCTATTCTTTTCTATTCTTTTCTATTCTTTTCTATTCTTTAACTTGTTCTAGTAAGAAAAAAATTTCTGGAAAAAGTTTGTAATATAAGGAAAGTACACTGATATTAAGAAAATAATTACTAACGATTTCATAAATACTACATCTGTTGATGTATCATTTTGGGATAATGAATACTTATTAGATTCTATATATTTTTTTCTTTCACCTCGTACACCATTACGATGCATATCACATATAATGTAACTTCTTACTTTATCAGACATACCACGTTTGTAATTTACAATTTCAATATAATTTGGGCATTTAATATAACGACCATAAGCAGTGTTAATTAGTCCATATTTATAATTTCTTGAAGGATATCTCGAAATATAACCATCTGGTCTATCCCACATAGTTGCTCCATATCTTACTACACCATTTCTAACCTTCCAAACACAAACTCCAATCTTGGTTTTGCTAGCATTAAAGTAAAAAAGACAAACTTTAGACTTACCAAAAATTTCATCAAATTTATTATTGGAAACAATTGTATTTTTATCAAGTTGTTTAGAAGATTTCATATTAAAAATATTCTTGCTTATAATTCCCATTTCACGAAGTGTTATAATTCCATTATAACTATTAAATAGATAGTCAATATATTTTGTATCTAGAGCATTATTATCACTTTTATAAAGAGATGCCCTAGACAATAAATCTTTACATACATTATCAAATGTATCTACAATTCTATTATCCTTTCTTTTACCCTTAATATTATTAACAATAATACCAAGGTTATCAATAATTTGAGAAGTATTATATCTTCCAGATATCGTCTTTACATAAATATAGTTATCTTGAAGAAGACGCTTAATAGCAGTTAAACGCATACCAGGTAGTCGTTCTTTCAGTTTAGAAGAAAGACCATAATACCAAGAAGCTGCTACAATACAATGACCAGTATTAAAATCTCTAATATAAACAATTACTTTTGCCGAAATATCTTTCTTTTTATCTGAAAAAACACGTTCGTGGTCCTCTTTGGAATATACCTTATCCACAATAGTAAAATATTTAATAGGAATTAGATTCGAATTAGATTGTGAATTAGATTGTGAATTAGATTGTGAATTAGATTGTGAATTAGATTGTGAATTAGATTGTGAAGTAGATTGATGACGAGTTAGCATTTATTTTGTTTTAATTATTTACACCCCCACTTTTTAAATTATTTTTAAATTATTTAAAATATATTTAATAATTACGATTATTTTTATGAAATAAAATACATTATAAAGTAAAATACAATTAAAATGGATAATATCAATGAGAAATTAGATATTATAATAGAAAAACTTGATAAATTAACATCGATTATAGAGAGTGATATATCAAATAATTGTAAAAAAATGGGTAATCATATAAATTTTGTAGAGAATATTTATGATACGATAAAATCGCCTCTTAGTTATATATGTAATAGAGTTAACAGAATAACAAATAACAATGAACTACCTGCTTTAGAAAACAAGTGAATAATTATATTAAACTATTTAAATAAATTATAATTTTGTAAATTTAATGACAACAGATGCTAATATACACAATAAAATTGTTGTTATAAGCATATATGATATAATAACTTTTTTAGAATGTTTAGATGTTAAACTAAAATTAGTATCATTAATTACAGCATTAAGACTAATTCCAGTAATTACTTTATCAAGTTTTTGTTGATTATCATCTTTTATATCATTAAGAATTTGGATATATTCTTGTTTTTTATTTATAGATTTCGATTGTTCATCATGAAGTTTTGATAAACTATCATATTGTTTCCAAGAATTAGATAAAATTGCATTTAATTTCATTTTTTCATTTTCAATTGCATTTTTTATTTTTATTCGATCTTCTTTTTTTTGCCAATTGGAATCAGTCATATTCCTCCAATTTCTATATGCATGGTCTGCTTCTTTTGCTTGACTAACTGTTCTTGACTGCCAGAATCTTGCTTTGCATCTTTTAAAATTTTCAACTTTTTTTAAACATTCTTTAAAATCATTTTCTGGAGAACTTAATTTTACACAATAATCACCATCTTTGAACCATTCTCCTCCATCATTTATATATTTATTGCATTCATTATCATTCAAATTTCTAAAACGTCTATTATTTAATCTTTTTTTTGTTCCTTGTGCAAAATTACTCATAGAACATTTATTTATTGGAATACATTCACCTTTAGTTCCTTTGGCAAAATTTTTAGCACCACAATAATAACCAGATTTACAATCTTTATTCTTTTTACTCCAATCACTACATAAATTATCACCACATCTCGCATTTTTATTTGGAATACATTTTGCTTTTCCTTGACCCAATATACAATCTCCCCGTGTGCCACCTTCATAAATTTCATCATCGTTACATAAATCTTTATTAATAGAAGTCCAAAGATAACACCCAGATAGCCTTAAACCATAATTTGACATTACTTATATATAATAAAACTATATTTTTTATTATACAATAATTATTAAACAATATTTATAAACAAATTAATTAGAAATATGTAATTATGATGACCCTTTTAATGAATCAAAATCAAGACGCATTATTATTGTAACAAGTATTAGTATAAGAATAACACTTGTTATTATAAGAGAAAGTGATTTTCTTCTTTCATGTTCAGTTAACATATTTTTCTTTTCATTTAAAATATTTTTATTATATGAAATATCAGATATAATATTTTTTAAATTATTTTCATTATCATACATATTAATTTTAAGACTATTTGTAATATTATCATTTGTTTTAATAGTTTCTATCTGTATATCTAAATTTTTTCGTAACCTTTTATAGTCTTGAAATGATGCCTTAAGAATAGCATTTAGTTTTAATTTTTCATTCTCAATCGCCTTTTTAATATTCTCTCTTCTTAATTTTACAAAAAATTCTGGATCTTGTAATAGTCTCCATTCTTTATAATATATTTCAGCATTTGTTTTTGATTCATCTCTATCTTTTACAAGAGTAATATAGTTATTTTTTAAACTCGCTGCAAGTAAACTATTTACATAATTCCACATTATTTATAATATATATATAAATTTAATAAATAATTAAAATTATAAAATATCATTAATTAAATTAATTTTGTGTCGTTCTATTTAAAGAGTAAATCTAACATTACTATTTAAGTGTTTAAATAAATTATGTCATTTTTGGATGGTCCACCCCCAGTAAATTTAGGGAAATATAAAACCCATCAAATATTTGTAAATCATTTGGGTATTGGTTGTTCTGAAGATAGTAATTCAGAGAAATCATCTCAATTAGTTATTTTTAAAAATGGATTAGATAATTTGTCAAAAAATTTGGTCGAGGTTATGGGAAATGATAATTCTGAATATTTTAAAATTACTTGCAATGGCGATATGAGTGTTGGTCAAAATTTAAATGTTTTAGGAAATTTTTCTACATTTAATGGTCATTTAGATATTAAAGGAGATAACACAGAAAATGGCGAAATTAAGATATTCAGTAATTCAACATCAAATGGTAAATTTGTATCATTAAAGGCAGGTACTAATATTACTTCTGATTTATCATTTCGACTTCCATTAACAGATGGTTCTGCATCCCATGTTCTTAAAACAGATGGAAGTGGTAATTTATTTTTTGGCGGAGGTTCTGGTTCTATGTCAAGTATTAATGATGATACAAATCCTACTTTAGGAGGAAATTTAAATATTAATTCTAGAAAAATTATATCTTCATCAAATGGAAATATTACTATAGAACCTAATGGAGAAGGTTCATTAGAAGTTAATTCAAATATTATATTGAATGGAAATATCATTGCAAGTGGTTCTCTGATTACATCTAAAAATATCAAGGCACTAGAAGATTTAGATGTTGTTCGAAATATTAAAGTGGACAATAACGTTGGATTAGGAAAATCAGTTGATACAGAACGATTAAGTGTTTTAGGAAATATCAATGTAAATGGAAATATTATTATAAGGGAAGGATTAAAAGTTGATAATGGAACATTTTCGATAGATAAGGAAAATAATATTCTTCGTGTAGGGACAAACAAGAAAATAACATTTGATGGAGACACATCTATCACAGAATATATATATGGCGATGGGTCTAATATAATTTTAGGGACAAGTAATGATGTAGTTATTAACAGTACTACAGCAAAATTAGAATTTGGGAGTGCAAATAGTGGTGAATATATACAAGGAGATGGAACTGATTTAATAATTGGGTCAGGAGGAGATATAGTAATTAATAGTACAACATCAAAATTAGAATTTGGGAGTGCAAATAGTGGTGAATATATTCAAGGAGATGGAACTGATTTAATAATTGGGTCAGGAGGAGATATAGTAATTAATAGTACAACATCAAAATTAGAATTTGGGAGTGCAAATAGTGGTGAATACATTCAAGGAGATGGAACTGATTTAATCATTGGGTCAGGAGGAGATATAGTTATTAACAGTACAACATCAAAATTAGAATTTGGGAGTGCAAATAGTGGTGAATACATTCAAGGAGATGGAACTGATTTAATCATTGGGTCAGGAGGAGATATAGTAATTAATAGTACAACATCAAAATTAGAATTTGGGAGTGCAAATAGTGGTGAATATATTCAAGGGGATGGAAATGATTTAATAATTATGTCAGGTGGAGATGTAGTAATTAATAGCACAACATCAAAATTAGAGTTTGGTTCTGCAAATAGTGGTGAATATATTCAAGGGGATGGAAATGATTTAATATTGAATGCTACAAATGATATTGTTATTTTAGGAACAAAATTAGAATTTGGGAGTGCAAATAGTGGTGAATATATAAGAGGAGATGGAAATAATTTGATTATAGAGTCTGGAAATAATATAAATCTAGGATCAACAAATGATGTTAATATAGATTCTGGTTCTAAAATTAACTTTCTTCGAACAAGTACAAATTATGTTGAATACACCTTTGATACACATATCAATTATCAATGTGGGTTAAATCGTGATCTTATATTCAAAATAAATAATTCCGATACAGTGGCATCTATTGCTAGATTTGATGCATCAGCAAATACATTCGCAATGGAAAGAAACAAAAAATTAACATTTGATGGTGAAACAGACCAAAATGAATATATTTATGGTGATGGTAATAGTCTAAATATTGGTTCAGCAAACGATGTTATAATAAATTCAGCAAACGATGTAGTTATAAATAGTGGATCATCAAAATTAGAATTTGGTAGTGCAAATAGTGGAACACATATTAATGGAAATGGAATAGATATGTATGCAAATACACAAAGAGATATACATATGGTTTCAGCAAATGTGGTAATTCACGGAAATCTTGAATTAAAAGGAGAAGGAACAGGAGAATTTACAATATCAAATAATCCTTCGAACCCGTCTGCAGATACATCATTTATGAATTTTGTATCACATCCAAGTAATGATAATGTAGTTAAAGATACATCAACTCCTGGTGAATTCTCTTTTGCAAAATTTGCAAAAATAACATTAAATGGTACACCATATTGGATGCAATTATTTCAATTTACATCATAAATTAAACTTAAAATTAAACTTTTGTTTTCTTTTTCTCTTTTTTCTTTTTAGAATCTGAATTTACATCTGAATTTACATCTGAATTTCCATCCAAATTTCCATCTAAATTTAGATTTACAGTTGATTGTTCGACAACTTCTTCTCCAATATCTCTTGAAATTTCGTCTACACCAATCATATCAGTTTTTTGGTGTACTTTTTCGTGATTAAAATCACAAACAATATTTCTATATGTTTTGTTACAATTTCTGTTAACAACAAGACAATATGGAGAATTTTTAGTTAACCTAAATTTATTGTAATCTATATCATTTTCAGATAACCAAGAAATCATATCATTACATGATGAAATACCATTACCTTCTTCATCATCAAACGTAAATGCAGTTGCACATTCATTATCATCTTTATCGAAACAAATCTTCATCTTTTTCTTTTTATAGAAATAACACTATATTTTTAAATTAATTTATTAATTAATTTATTAATTAATAAATTTTTAAATTAAATATTTTAACATAAAGGTCTATGAGTATAGTATAGTAATATGAAAACAAATAAAAAAAGTACCAACATATTGAAGAGAAAAAATAAAGAAAATAAAATTAATGAAAAATTTAACAAATGTACAAATTCGCAAAATATACAAACTGACGAAGTTGAAATCAAAGAAAATAACATCCCCCAAAATGATGGTATAAATATAACATTAAATATAGATTTTGATGAATTACAAGATTACCAAAATGAAACTGAGAATTATAACAATGACGAAAATAGTAAAAATTGTGACAATGATCTAACACATAAATCAGAAACTGATAAATTAAATGAAAATACTCTACATAATAAAGAAGAATATTCAAGCGAACAAAAAAAATTAGATGAAGAATTATCAGAAAAATTCCGTTTTAATCCTAGATATCCATTAGATGACGAGCATAGTTTTAGAGAATGGATGGATAATACATCTCCGTTTATAATGGAATATATGTTTAATAAAATTACAAATGATATAGGAGTTGAGTGGGCACGTGAACCAGTCAATTGGAAAGTTATGGAAAAATATATTAGAGAAATAGGTTATCCACTTGAATTTAATGAAATAAAAGATGAAAATAGATTAGATAACTTATCAAAAAGAACTACAGAACGTATGCGAAGAGAACATGTTATTGATTAATCATTTATATCTAGAAATCATTTATATCTGGAAATCATTTATCTAGAAATCACTTTGTAATAAAATTGATAATTGTTTTACGAATCCAAGTGGTGATAAATAATCTTCCCATAATTTACGATTTATTCTTTGAATTTTATTAATATCATATGTATTACAAAAATTCATAATTTCTTGTTCAACATCATATGGACTTTTTACAATTATACAATTTTCAGTAGTTTTTGTAGTATCAATGAAAGGTATTACCGAATCTGTATCTAACAATACTGGGATACGACCCATACTTAAAGTTTCATAAAATCTATATGAAAAATTACCTCCACCTCTAGTACAGAAGGTAAATAGATTTTTTTCTATATTAGATATAAATTCTTTTTTTGCAATAATTTTTGGTAATTCAGGTGCCCAAAAACCAGTTCTTAATATAAAATCCGTTTTAATTAAATTTGATTTTTTAATTATATTTAATGCATCGAATCTTCCGTGTTCACCGTGACCACAGTAACCGATAGTAGGTATTTGTTTAGATGTATAATTTATAAAATTATTGTTAAATGTATCTGGAGAAAATGCTGGTAATGCAAATGTAATAACATTTTTTTTAGTATCTTTATTATTGTTACTAGTACCGATGTTATTTATACTAGTAACTTTATTTTTACTGTATTGATTTTCTATAATACTTCTATATAGAGATGTTCTAAAAATAAAACCACGACAAGGAGAAATATCAATAAATTCATCAGAATCAGAATTTATAAATGTTGCGACTGGTTTACCAAAAGAGTATGCGTCATTTATAATATTTAATGTTTCATTATCTCTTCCCCTCCATTTATATGGTATAATAACAATGTCGCATTCAGTGATTGTTCCATATTCAATATAATCATTACCATATTTAAATACATCATCAAGACGCCCCTTATTATTATTTCCAATACAGTGGTCTGGTTCTTTAAATAATGTATTAAATATTGTATTGTAAAATGGTGCAAGTATTACCATTTCAGATGACATTTGTAATAAATTTTTATTAAAATTAACTATCAGTTTTTTATACATAATTTCTTTAAAGAGAAGTTATATCTTTAGGTATTGATACAACTAATAATGTTAAAGTAAAAGATTTATTCATATTGGTATTCATAAAATTTTAGTAAAAGATGTAATTTATTAGAAGTATATGTATAAATTTTCATATTCTACACTATGAACACCTAGATTAAATAATATTTTACTTTTACCATTATTACCTTGTTTTAATTCAGAAACCATATTGTTTTCTGAATCTGCAAAAATATTATTAAGTTCTGTTATTTTTTGTTCTGCATCTGTTAATACACTTTCTTTTGATACAAACGAAAATACAATCTTTTTGTCTTCTATTTTAACTATAAATATATTTTCAATGCCAATTCTTAAAATAGTTGCAAGTTTTTCTCTAAAATTGTCTCTAAATGTATTATTGTTAAAAGATACTATATATGAACGACCATGTTTAATATGTTTTATTTTATCTTCGATAATATTCCATTCTTTTTCAAGTTTTTTTAATTTTTGTTCATATGGTTTTGTACATCTCAAACAAGCATCATCATTTGATAACAACCCATATATTGTAAATCTTTCACAACCACAAGATGGTCTGAAAATTACATATAATAACATAATTCCAATTAATATACCAATAAAATATTTCATTAATGTATTTATATATACATAAATAATAAATTTATAATAGATTAATTATTTAATATTTTGTTTGTTAATAAAATAATTATAGAGGATAAATTAATTATAAATTAATCTATTACTATTTTATATACTCAATAAAATGAGAATTGTAATACCGTCAAATGTTAAATTTAGTGGAAATGCTGTAATTGGTTCAAATTTAACAGTAGATAATAATACATTTTTTATTGATGATACTAATAATCGTCTTGGTGTAGGTACAAAAAACCCCCAATCAACTATTCATGTTGATGGAAATTCTTTTATAAATGGAAATATTGTATCAAAAGAATATATACAAATACGAGGAACGTCGAATACTGGTGCGGAATTAAGATTAAATGAAGATACCGATAATGGAACGAATTATGTATCATTAAAGGCACCATCATCGATAAGTTCTGATCTAACTTTTACATTACCTTCTGCAGATGGTGATACAGGTCAGGTTCTTAAAACAAATGGTAGTGGTGCTATGTCTTGGATTGACCAGATTAGTGATGTTGTTGACGATACAACTCCTCAATTAGGAGGAAATTTGGATACTAATGAGCAATCAATTGTATCTGTTTCAAATCGAAACATTAATATAGTTCCCCATGGAACGGGATTCTTAAATGTTGAGAGTAATATAAATATAAAAGGTGGAATTATTGATTTATATGATACAGACCAATCAAATGTTTTAAGATTAAAGGCACCTGCATTAACATCAGATGTTACATTAACACTACCTACAAGTGATGGAAATTCCGGACAAATTCTTAAAACAGATGGAAGTGGTAATTTGTCGTGGGTTAGTACAGAAGCAACTGAATTATCATTAACATTAGGTGGTGATTTAGTTACTAATGGTCATCCTATAACATCGACAAGTAATAATGATATAAGATTTCAACCACATGGAACTGGTGTATTTAAAGTAGACGGAAATGCAAGAATAACTGGTAATTTACACGTAGGTCCAAATACATTATATTTTGATGCATATAATGATCGTGTAGGTATAGGAACAAAAAATCCGGACGAAGCATTGCATGTAGTCGGAAAATCAAAAATTAGTAGCAATATGCAAATAACTGAAAACATAAATGTAGATGGAAATATAATAACAGAAGAAAATATTCATCTTCAGAAGGATAGTTCTATATTATATTTTGGAAATGACGATGATGTATCTATAACGCACGTAGCAGATACTGGTATTCGTTTAAATTCTGGAATGAAACTTCAATTTAGAGATAATGATGTTCATGTCAGTTCTGATGCTGATGGATATATGAATCTTCAAGCAGATACAGGAGTGAATATAAATATAGGTGGAACTGATGAAATTGCAATTACATCATCAACAACAACTTTAGGGACAAATTTATTAATTCCAGATTCTGGAACTATTGGTAGTGCTAGTGCTACAAGTACAATGAGTATTTCTTCGGGTGGAGTTTTAAATGTTGCTACATCAACAGATTCAACAAGTTCAACAAATGGTGCATTAACAGTTACTGGAGGTGTTGGTATAGCTAAAGATTTGTGTGTAGGAAATGATTTAAAAATGATATCTGATTCATCTGTAATATCATGGGGTGCAGATAGTGAGATTACTTTGACCCATAATGCAGATAAGGGTATTACATTATCAGGGTCAAACGCAAATGGAACAGTTTTAACAATAAGTAACACTGCAACTGATGGCGATCCAAGAATCGATTTTGTAGTAAGTGGTAATATTAATTATGCGTTTGGTATAAATGATGGAGATAGTGATAAATTTATATTTGAATATGGTTCTGGTGCATTGGGAACAGACCCAGTATTAGAAGTAACAAATGCAAATACAGCAAATCGAGTTGTAACAATTCCAGGAACAAAAGGTTCTGGAAGTTCAAGCACAGGAGCACTTGTTATTGGAGGTGGATTAGGTGTTGGAGAAGATTTATATGTTGCAGATCATATTGTTATTGGTGATTCAGAAGCACTCGATAAAATGATAAGATTTGATGGGAATGAAATAGATTATTACCTTGGTCTAGATGATGGTGATAACTTATTTGTATTAGGAGAAGGTAATGATACTGCACAAAAAAGAGGTATAACTATTGATACAAATCAACAAGTAGCAATACCAGCAACAACAGACTCAACTTCATCCACAACAGGAGCAATGATTGTTAGTGGAGGTGTTGGTATAGCAAAACGTGTAAATGTAGCAAGTCATATAACATTGTTATCGAGATCGGAACTTAGATATGCAGATACTGATAGTAGTAATTATGTTTCATTTAAGGCACCTGCAACAGTTTCGAGTGATGTGACGTGGACACTTCCCTCTGCAGATGGTTCAAGTAATCAAGTATTAAAAACAGATGGTAGTGGAACATTATCATGGTCTTCTACTGCAGCTGCAACTGATATGTCAACAGATTCAACACCCCAATTAGGAGGAAACCTTGATGTAAATAGTCAAGTTATAGTATCATCATCAAATGAAAATATTTCAATGGTTCCTCACGGAACAGGTATTGTTAATATAACTGGAAATGCAACAATTTCTAATACGATTACAACAGATAAATTAAGAACATCAAGCAAATGGGTTATGAAAGATTTTGTATTAGGACCATCTGATAATCAAAAGCAAACTGTTCTAGCACATGCATATATAAGCGGAGGAACTGAATATATTAAAACAGTTATGTTACATAGTCCGCCTATGATGGCGAATATGTCAAGATGGAGCATAACAGGGAAATCTAATTGGAAATGGTTATATAAAGCATAATTTTGGTATCCATTTTATTTATATTTATGGAAATTTATCCAATTAAATTTTAATCTTAAATTTTAATAAATTAATTTTTTCAATTAATTGATTTTTATAATTAATTTAAATTTATTTTCATAATTAATTTAAATTTATTTTCATAATTAATTTAAATGTTTAAATCTTAGTCTTTTTATATTCATAATTATAAATATAAATGTCGGTAGAAGAATCAGCCGTACAACCAGCAATTGTTAATATGACGGCAACAAGTGATGCTTTAGAATTAAAATATGATAGTTCTGTTACGGTATCTATTGCACAAACAACTATAACAGCATATAATCCGTTAACAGTAAAATCTAATATAACAATTGATTGTAATATTATATTAGGGGATAGTTTATTTTGTGTAGATGCTGATGCAGATGATGCTACAGCAGATAGTAGAACTGGAAGAGTAGTATTAGGAGCTGGAAGTGATTTAAATATTTATCACGGTGGAACAAACTCATATTTAGTTAATAAGACAGGTGATTTGATAATTATGACAGATGGAAGTGGGTCTGGGATAATATTAGATACAGAGGATGATACACTTGAAATAAAATATTCAGGAACAGTTGGAGCAACTTTTTCAACAACGGGATTAAATTTAGCAAGTGGTGATTATTATTCTATAAATGATACATCCGTATTGAATGCAACAACATTAGGGTCAGCTGTTGTAGCATCATCACTTACATCGGTCGGAACTCTTACTTCACTAACAACATCCGGCAATGTATCACTAAATGCACGTTCTGAATTAAGGTATGCCGATTCAGATAGTAGTAATTATGTTTCATTTAAGGCACCTGCAACAGTAATGAGCAATGTATCATGGACATTACCTTCTGCAGATGGTTCAGATGGCGAAGTATTAACAACAGATGGTAGTGGAACTCTAACATGGGAATCTAATTCATCAACGGCAACAAATGTATCAGCAAGTGCAAATAACAGTACAGATGAAACAACATATTTAACATTCGTAGATGGTGCAACAGGAACTCAAGGTATTGAAACAGATACAGGATTAACATACAATCCAAGTAGTGGTCTTTTAACAACGACATCAGTAGCAGGAACACTAACAACTGTAGCACAAGGAAATGTTACATCCCTAGGAACACTTACAACACTTACCGTTGATAATGTGATTATTAATGGAACAACGATAGGACATACAAGTGATACAGATTTGATGACACTCACAGACCAGGATGTCTACATCCGTGGTGATTTACAAGTATTGCTTCCTGGAGGAACAAGTTCAACCTATACAAATCTTAAGATACACAAGAGTACAAATGGAGGTTATGGATACTTAGAAATTGGTGGTAATTCAACAGGTGGTGCTCATAGAGATTATCAAATAGGTTGGGATTCAACACTATCGTATCTTTATTTTGGTGATTATGGAACAGCAAATGGTGGTGGAACAAATAGTAAAGAAGAACAAGTAAGATTCTATCGTGATGCACCAGAACAGTCATTAATGGTAAATACAGGAGAACTTGTTATTAATGAAGGAAGTAACGATTATGATTTCCGTGTCGAAAGTAATGGAAATACACACGCACTATATGTTGATGCAGGAAATGATAGAGTAGGTATATTTAATTCATCACCGTCAGTTGCACTTGATGTCACTGGTGCTATAACATCTAGTGGAATAATTACTGGTTCATCTCTTGTCGGAACATTAACAACAGCAGCACAAGCAAATGTAACATCGTTAGGAACACTCACAACACTTACAGTAGATAATGTGATTATTAATGGAACAACAATAGGACATACAAGTGATACAGACTTAATAACATTGGGAGATAGACTTGTTACAATAGCAGGAAATTTAATTGTTTCTGGTAATAGCATAATAGCAAATACAGATTCTATTCATATTGAAGATTCAATAATTGTTTTAGGTAACGGTGTTACTGGTTCTCCATTATGGGATGGTGGTTTTATTGTAAACAGAGGTTCATCAAATAATGCCGCATTATTCTGGGATGAATCACAAGATAGATTTGTATCTGCAACAACAACAAGTTCAGGAGGTGAAGCGGATCCAACAATAACACTAACAGCATATGCTGATACCGCAGTCAAAGAATTATATGCTGGAACAACTAAAGCAATTGATAGTAGCGGTCTTGCGGCAGTAGCAGCACAGACAAATGTAACATCACTGGGAACTCTTACAACACTTACCATTGATAATGTTATTATTAATGGAACAACAATAGGTCATACAAGTGATACTGATTTAATGACACTTACAAGTGGAGTAGTGACAGTTGCCGGAGAAATAAGTGTAACAACTCTTGATATTGGTGGAACAAACGTGTCAGCAACAGCAGCAGAACTTAATTATTTAGATATAACAACATTAGGAACAACAGAAGCGTCGAAAGCAGTAACAGCAGATGCATCAGGACATGTACTTATGCCATCAAACAAAGAAGTTAAGTTTACTGATGCAAATGAATCAATATACGGTGATGGAACAAATCTAATACTTAAGAGTGGTGGAACAACATATAAGATACCAGTATCCGATGGTTCATCCGACCAGGTTCTTACAACAGATGGAAGTGGAACACTTTCATGGGCAGATGCTAGTGCATCAACAGCAACAAATATAACAGCAAGTGCAAATAACAGTACAGATGAAACAACATATTTAACATTCGTAGATGGTGCAACAGGAACTCAAGGTATTGAAACAGATACAGGATTAACATACAATCCAAGTAGTGGACTTTTAACAACGACATCAGTAGCAGGAACACTCACAACAGTAGCACAAGGAAATGTTACATCCCTAGGAACACTTACAACACTTACCGTTGATAATGTGATTATTAATGGAACAACAATAGGACATACAAGTGATACTGATTTAATGACACTTACAGACCAGGATGTCTACATCCGTGGTGATTTACAAGTATTGCTTCCTGGAGGAACAAGTTCAACCTATACAAATCTTAAGATTCACAAGAGTACAAACGGTGGATACGGTTATTTAGAGATTGGAGGAAACACTACAGGTGGTGGTCACAGAGATTATCAAATAGGTTGGGATTCAACACTTTCATATCTTTACTTTGGTGATTATGGAACAGCAAATGGTGGTGGAACAAACAGTTCTGAAGAACAAGTAAGATTCTATCGTGATGCACCAGAACAATCTTTAGTAGTAAATACAGGAGAACTTGTTATTAATGAAGGAAGTAACGATTATGATTTCCGTGCCGAAAGTAATGGAAATACACACGCACTATATGTTGATGCAGGAAATGACAGAGTAGGTATATTAAATTCATCGCCATCAGTTGCACTTGATGTAACTGGAGCAATAACATCAAGTGGAATAATTACTGGTTCATCTCTCGTCGGAACATTAACAACAGCAGCACAAGGAAATGTAACATCGTTAGGAACACTCACAACACTTACAGTAGATAATGTAATTATTAATGGAACAACAATAGGTCATACGAGTGATACTGATTTAATGACACTTACAAGTGGAGTAGTGACAGTTGCCGGAGAAATAAGTGTAACAACTCTTGATATTGGTGGAACGAATGTATCTGCTACAGCAGCTGAGTTAAATATAATGGATGGTGGTACATCAGCAACATCAACAACATTGGCAGATGCTGATCGTGTTGTTGTAAATGATGGTGGAACAATGAAACAAGTGGCATTAACAGATTTTGAAACATATTTTGAAAGTTCACTTGATACACTCAGTAATGTAACATCCCTAGGAACACTTACAACACTTACAGTAGATAATGTTAATATAAATGGAACAACAATAGGACATACAAGTGATACAGATTTAATAACATTGGGAGACAGACTTGTTACAATAGCAGGAAATCTTCTTGTAAGTCAAAATTTAATTGTTTCTGGTAATACCATAATAGCACATACAGATTCTATTCACATTGAAGATTCAATAATTGTTTTAGGTAACGGTGTTACTGGTTCTCCATTATGGGATGGTGGTTTTATTGTAAATAGAGGTTCATCAAATAATGCCGCATTATTCTGGGATGAATCACAAGATAGATTTGTATCTGCAACCACCACAAGTTCGGGTGGTGAAGCGGATCCAACAATAACACTAACAGCATATGCTGATACAGCAGTAAAAGAATTATATGCCGGAACAACCAAAGCAATTGATAGTAGCGGTCTTGCGGCGGTAGCCGCACAGACAAACATAACATCGCTTGGAACTCTTACAACACTTACTGTTGATAATGTTATTATTAATGGAACAACAATAGGTCATACAAGTGATACTGATTTAATGACACTTACAAGTGGTAAATTGACTGTATCTGGAACAATTCATTCTTCAAACGACGGTGAAACTGGAACAACCCCCACCATTTCTAATATGGCAGGATATTTTACAAGTAATACTACAGATACTGAAAGCATTGTTGAGTTAAGACATTCAAATCAATCACAAGGTATTGGATTTGGTTTTAATTCTATAAATGCAACTGGTTTAAACAGTAATGTTTCATTATCGTTAAATCCAAAGGGATCTGGTACAGTAATTATAGGAACAGGAAAACTAGATTATAGTGGAACAACAATAACATCTACTGGGACAGAACTTAATTATTTAGATATAACAACATTAGGAACAACAGAAGCATCGAAAGCAGTAACTGCAGATGCATCAGGACATGTACTTATGCCATCAAACAAAGAAGTAAAATTCACTGATGCAAATGAATCCATATATGGCGATGGAACAAATCTTATACTTAAGAGTGGTGGAACATCATTTAAAATACCCACTTCAGATGGTTCGTCAGACCAGGTTCTCACAACTAATGGAAGTGGTACTCTTTCATGGGCAGATGCTAGTGCATCAACAGCAACAAATATAACAGCAAGTGCAAATAACAGTACAGATGAAACAACATATTTAACATTCGTAGATGGTGCAATAGGAACTCAAGGAATTGAAACAGATACTGGATTAACATATAATCCAAGTAGTGGTCTTTTAACTACGACATCAGTAAGTGCTTCTAAAGATGGTGACGTAACAAGTTTTTTCGGCTACGCGTATGTAGGTTATCACAATGGATTAAGTGATTTCGGAGCATTTGGACATATTGATTGTCAATCAACATCAGGGGCACTTGCATTCGCACAGAATAGTGCTGGAGCGACTTTTGTCAATTCGGCAGCAGGTGAAGTTACTCAATTTCAAATTGCTGGATACCCAAAGGGTTACATTGCTGCTGCAGGTGGTAATGGGCAACTCAACTTTACAGGTGCCCATAAATGCTGCTGTAAAAATACCAGCGATGAGACTGTATTCAGACAGCGCATAGGATATATTGTTCGATCATCAGGACAACTATATAATATGTTCAAAACAGATACATCACAAAATGACCCAACAAAACCACAGGTTGATGAAAGTCTTCCGCTTGTTGAACTCACGCAGACAACGCAGGACACTGCTTGTTTTGGTGTTATTTCTGGAGAGGACATTACAGAAAACATCGACAACCAAGGTGTGATGAGTAAATTCTCGTGGGGCGGTTTAACAGTAGTTGAGACACCTGATTTTGACCAACGAGTCAGATATAAAATCAACAGTGTTGGTGAAGGAGCAATAATGGTATCAAATTATTCTGCGAGTGGAACACAAACAATTGCAAATGGAGATTATATAACATCATCACCATTAGAAGGTATAGGTATGAAACAAAGTGATGATTTACTACATAATTATACAGTTGCTAAAGCAATACAAAGTGAAGATTTTACAAGTGATTATACAGAAATAACTTATAATAGTGTATCATACAGATTTAAATTAATAGGTTGTACATACCATTGTGGATAATTATTTGAAAATTAAATGTAATTAAATTAAATGTAATTAAATGTAATTACATTTATAGTATAATTCACATTGAAAACTTAAAGAAATACAAAATATATATGCATATATATACATATACAAACATAAATGAAGATATTACTATTGGGAAATATAGATAAATCTGCAGTAAATAATCTAAAAAACAATGGATTTGATATAGTGTATTCTATAGACCATATTTATGATACAGATGTAATTGGTGCTCGAAGTAAAACAATTGTAAACAAAGAACTTCTTGATAAAGCACTCAATCTTAAAGCAATATGTTGTTTTTGTAGTGGAACCAATAATATAGATATTAAAGAGGCAACTAAAAGAGGTATTCCAGTATTTAATTCTCCATTTCAGAATACGCGAAGTGTTGCGGAATTAGTGATTGCACAAATAATTAATCTTTCAAGACATTTGGGTGATTTTAATAATGATTTACATAACAATTTCTGGAATAAATATGATACAAAATGTTTCGAGGTTAGAAATAAAGTTTTGGGAATAATTGGTTATGGAGTTATAGGAATTCAGGTAGGTATACTAGCAGAATCTATTGGAATGAAAGTCATAACATATGATGTTTGTAATATCCATCCGATTGGAAATGTAACACGGGTAAATACTTTAGCAGAATTACTTGAAACATCAGATTTTATAACAATCCATGTACCATTATTACCATCAACAAAAAACTTAATTAATATAAACAATATTAAACAGACTAAAAAAGGATGCTATATAATAAATAATAGTCGTGGTGGTATTGTAGACCATCAAGCACTATGTATAGGATTGGAAAGTGGACAAATAGGTGGAGTTGCTATTGATGTATATTGTGATGAACCAAAGGATAACAAGATAGAATACCAAAATATGTTTAGTAAATATAAAAATGTATTTATGACACCACATATAGGAGGTAGCACTGAAGAAGCACAAAAAAATATAGGAAACGAAGTATCACACAAATTAATAGAATTTATAAATAATGGGATTACAAAATCATCTGTAAACCTATAAATGAAATAATTTGAATTAAAAATATAAATGAAAATTATTTATAATAAGTGATAAATAATTTTCATTTATTTATCACTTATTATAAATTTAATTAATACAATTGTAATATTTAACTATCACTTGATGAAATTCCAGCATTCGTTAAATCGGTCTTGTATGATGTGTATAAAAATGACCAAATATCTTGTGATATATTTGATGTAGTGTATGTTTTTTCTACTTTTTGAATAAATCTTTTACCAGCATTTCTTGCATCTCTATCTTTGTAATAATATAATCGTGTTTTAATGGTATATGTATTATCACTCAGATTTTTAAATATATGAATATCAGTTTCACCATTACCTGGTCCGTAGGCCGCTAGAGTAATATATGGATTAGTAAAAGAACCTCCACAAGCATCTTCAACAGTAGTTGTTGCAGTTAAACCCATTTATAAAAAATATGTATATTATTCTTTAAGTAAATTACATTATAAGTTTATTTGTAAATATTTTCATTTTATTTCATTTCATTTATTTCATTTCCCACCTTTACCACCTTTACCACCTTTACCACCTTTACCACCTTTACCACCTTTACAACCTTGACCTTTAAGGACTAACTTTATTTTTTTATCTTCACATTGTCCAAAATTCTTGTAGTATTTTTTATATTCAATATTGAATTTATCCAAATCCTCTAACCATAATTGTTTATTTGTCTTTCCAAACAAATCATCATATTCTTTCTGTAGATTATCTCTCTTTCCTACAAGTTCATCAATCTTCTCTTCAGTAAATGAATGGATAGGCATACCTGTAAGATATGTAAATCCATCTTCTCCACCTACTTCCATATATTCACGTTCTTTAAGATCAGAATTTACTTGGACCCTTTTTCTTTTAAACACAATCAATTCTTCATTAATCACTTCATTGATAAATCTAACTTTGTTGTTAAGAATATCTAAATCATTCTTTAATTTATCCAACAAATACTCTTTGCGTTTTGTGTATAATCCAAGTCTATAAACATAGAATTCTTGAAGAATTTCTTCTGGTTCATTATATTTTTTCATCTTTCCAGATGTGCTGTAAAGATGCATATTACTAGTTTTAATCAATGTACAGAGATGCAGTGCTTTCTCAAACTCAACCATATCATTAACTATTTCATCAGATATTTCATTGTTAAGTCGTATAATAAAGTGAATATTTGAATCTGAACTGTAATTAGAATAATCTCTGACCAAACCAGCATATTTCTTTTTCTTACCAGTTGCAGTATTGGATGCAATCATATCTTCTAGTATTTCCTTATATTTCTCAGTCCATAGTCCAATAGGTAATTCTGTAATTTCTACTATAGTATCACGTATAGTTTTTGACTTGATGTCATAAGTCCCATGACACATGTAAGTTGTTTCATCAATTGCAGCAATAAATCCTGTAAAACTACGATACCATGGTGTCATTGTAACCATCGGTTTATCATTCATTAAATTTTTAAGATTATGTATAATATCAGTTGGATTGTATTGAGGAAGTGATGTACTCCAACCTGTTCCAATACCTTCTGCACCATTCACTAAAATCATAGGTAATATCGGTGAATAATGTACAGGTTCAATCTTTGAACCATCCTCAAACTGTTGTGGAATAATTGCTGAATCTCTTTCATCAAATATAATCGGTGTAAGTGGATTCATATATGTAAAGATATACCTAGAACTTGCAGCATCTTTTCCTCCCATATATCTTGTTCCAAACTGACCATTAGGATACAATATGCCGATATTATTTGACCCCACAAAATCTTGTGCCATCCCAACAATTGCGTTCTGCAAACTTTGCTCACCATGATGATACTCAGTATGTTCGCTGACATATCCAGATAATTGTGACACTTTAATGTCTTTTGTTTGTTTTTTCATCAAAACACTATACAGAATTTTTCTGTGAGACGGTTTCAAACCATCATGAAGACTTGGAATTGAACGAAGATTATCATAGTTTGAAAAGTGGATCAAATCCTTATCAATAAACTCATCATATGTAACAACGCTTGTATCTGCACTTATTATATTTTTCTTATCATATTCCAATAACCAATCTTTCCGATCATTTGCTTTGCTTTTATCAAATGCTAGTGTTATAGCTTTTGTACTTTTTATAGGATCACTCCAATTATATGAAAGATGATGAAAATCAATATTTGAGAAGTATTTTCTGGCTTCAGTTTTGGTATTAGTTCCCAATCCCTTGTAATACTTGATATCCCATCCTTTTCCGTCATTATGACCCTCCTTCCATTTAATATAATCTTGTTCTGTATAAAATTCAATCACCTGATTTTTCGTTGTTGCTTTCAAAATAGGAAACTTGAATGAACTAATAAATCCATCGATTTCCATAAGAGAAGGCCATTGACTATGAAACATATTCATAACGAGACCTTTAATATGAGACCCATCAAGGTCAGCATCAGTCATAATCATCACCTTTCCATAACGCAAATCATTAATATTGTCCTTTTTATATTCCTTACCAACTTGTAATCCAAGAATTTGTTTAAGATGAGTAATTTCTGTATTATCAGATATTTTTTGGATTGTTGCATCACGAGTATTCAAAAGTTTACCACGCAAAGGGAAAACACCATACATACCTCTTCCTGAAGTTGGAGTTCCATCACTAGGAATTGCATCAATACCTGATAAAACCATAGATTTAGCAGAATCTCCTTCCGTAAGAATAAGAGTACATAGATTTGATTTTGGACCACCAGCAAAATTGGCATCTTCAAGTTTAGGAATACCTCGAATAGTGGTCTTTTTCTTTCCATCATTTTTTTTCAATTGTTTGTTTTCCTTGAACTCAGCAAATTCAAGTGCTTTATCCATAATACCAGATTTCGCAAGGGTAGTTATAAATTTATCACTAATATCACATTTCGACCCAAATTTTCGTTGATCCGTTGTTAGAGTTTCTTTAGTTTGACTATCAAATGAAGGGTTTTCAATAATTGACTTAATAAATACCATTGTATGATCCTTGATATATTGAGATTTTACTATTTTCTTCGTTTTCTTTTTAATATATTCGATCATTTTTTTAGTAATCTGATTAATTACATAATCTACATGTTTTCCACCTCTCACGGTATGAATACCATTAACAAATGAAATTTGTTCAAATCTATCATTTGGACTAGGACAAGCAAGGAGTTCCCACCTATCATTTTGATATGCTTCAGATGCTCTAGGCGTTTCACCTTTTCCACCTATATATAATTCAGCATATCTCTCAAATGATTTTACATCAAGTCGTGTTCCATTAAAATAAACATATACTGCTGAAGGAGTACATGTACATACATCATATACTCTTTTTTTCATAATTTCAAACATATCAACTGTGAGAGATTTCATATTAAAACGTTCATAATCTGGTACCCAAGTAATAGATACTAGTGACCCTTTACGTTTTGTCTTTGTAATACACGCTTTTGTTTTATTTGACATATTATCAGTCCAAGTTTGTTTGAATAGAAGTCCTCTATCGGAATCAATAACTTCAACCGTAAATGTTTTTGAAAATATATTAGTCAATTTAGCACCATATCCATTTTTACCACCAGTAATTTTCTTTTCTTCCTGGTCATAATTAGCGGATGTCAATAGTTCTCCAAAAATCATTTCTGGAACATACATATTTTTCTCTTTGTGAATTTCTACATCTATTCCTCCTCCATTATTTGTAACATTAATTTCACCAGTATCTTGATTAATTGAAACAGAAATCTTTGTTACAGGATTCGATGTATTATCACGAACAGAAGCATCTTCAGCATTAACAAGGATTTCATCGAAAATTTTGTATAATCCAGGTATATAAGTTAAATTTCTTAAAACCATACGTTTCGTGTCATTATTAAATACATATCTTTCTTCTACTACTTGTTCAATACTACCAATATAAGTATCAGGTAGTGATTTGATATGTTCAAGATGTGATTTCCACTGATATTTTTGTTCTATTGTTTTATCAGATTTGGGTGATGTATTAGATTTAGGTGGCATACTAATTCTATCTCTATTTTTATTCTTATATTCAATTTTAAAATTTTCTTTTTCATTTTCCATTTATTATCATTTATTTTATTATAATTAGTTTTTTTAAAAAAAGAAATTTATTTACTTTTATTAGTATGCAAAATATCACTCGTCCAGGTTTAATAGGAAATTGTCAAATCCATAGAAATATAACTGCATTTGGTGGTGAATGTCCCCAATGCTATAGAGATAGAATGAATAGATACTCATTTTCTATTAGACAACGTAATAGAGCATTAAATGATGATACAAGACAAAATAATATAAATAGAACCCCACAAAGACTTGAAGCAAATGAAAGAAATATAAATTTATCCAACCATAATAATCAAAATTCAAATTTTAATTTTACAAATAGAACTCAAAATACTGAATATCAAAATTTGATTAATCAAAATAGAATAAATAATCAAAATAGAATAAATAATCAAAATAATATTGAATTAGATAATTATGAAACCCCAAATGAACGTAATAGTTCAAGAAATTTTTTATTACCTTCGATTAACATAAGTACATCACCTCCAGTACAAAGAATAATACAAAATGAAAATAATTTACAACCATTAAGTAACATAAATGAACATAGAACTCCTATTTTATTACGAAGACAAAATACACAATTAAATGTTATAAGAATCCCAACAATATCAACATATAATAACAATTTTGGTACAGAAAATGAAATGGATGAAGTTATAGGCATTAGTATGGCATCTGCATATCCACGTTCGCGTCCAGTACCATTAAACATAATACAACAGCAAACAACAGTTGAAGGATACTCATCTACTCGAACAGGTAATTGTGTTATATGTCAAATAGATTTAAATAAAAAAGATGCCACTAGAAGTTTACCATGTAATCACACATTTCATATTATGTGTATAGATAGATGGTTTTGTGAAAGAAACACATGTCCTACATGCAGAGATGAGTTAAAATAAAATAATATGTAAACTTTATTATTAGGTACTTTGTAAACTATTGATTTTACTCTTAATATTCGCCAATCCCGATTCTTCGAATAAGTTTATTATTTTTTTTGCATTATTTTTTTGTTTTAATTTTTTTGCATTATTTTTTAATTTTAAAATACGGCGATCAATATCTGCTTGATACAATCCATTTTCTGAGTTTGCTATTCCATAAAATTCTGCAGGGAATTGTTCGGTAGGAATTAAATAAGGATTTTTTAAATAATATTCAATATTATTCATATCCCTAATATAATCTTTTAGAACTTCTATATTATTTTTAATTAAATATTTTCGAAGTATATTTGGTTCTCTTCTTATTAATTGGTGTTTTCTTCGAATTAATTGTTTTCTTTGTTGTTGTTGTTGTTGTTTTCTTTCTAATATTTTTATCTTTTTTATTTGTTGTTGCATTTGTTTTTGTATATTATTGCTAGTTTTTCTTTGTGTTTTATATGTATTATTCCACATTGTTGGATATTTATTTATTGAAAAATGATCTATATCTGGTTCAATTATCATGTCGTACATATCATACTCTATATCTTTTTCTATTATATACTTACAATTTTCATTGTATATCATAGCTTCTATATCAGGAAATGTATTTTTCATTTTAAATTCATTTTGTTTAATCCCATGTTTTTCCAAACATTTTAATACATCAGATGATATTTTAGTAGTTTTTCTTTTGACTTTACCAATTTCTTTACCAAATGAAAGTCGTAATGCTTTGTTTAAGTATTCAGTTATAGCAAAACTACCTCTTACAAAAAGAGTTCCTTGTGACAACCACCAATATAATCGTCCAAGATTCAAATCTACCTCTTGTGAATGTATAATATTATTATATATATTTTCTAATTTTTTACATACTTTAGGTAGTTCTGTGGAATATATATGGTATAATAAACCACGGTATTTAATAAGATCATAATCACATTCAAAATCACCTTCAGTAATAGTTAAATTTATTTCATTTGATCTAAATTTAATAAGATTACTTATCTTACTCTTATCTATCGTTTCTAATTTTTCTTTTTTTTCTTTTTTAAATGTATTAATTTTATCACATATATCAAAGATATAACCACTAAAATTATCATTAGGTATAAATGACAAGTTTTCAAACTCTATATCATCGGTATAATCCTCAGTTAAATATTTTGTTTGTTTGTTTTTATCTGAATTCCACTTCTTTTTTATATTTTTATAACCGTGAACCACTGTTGTAGTTAATCCTTGTTCACATTCTCCGGAATTTCTTTTTCTAGGGAGGTCATCACTTTTTCTTTTTTGATAAAATGTATATGGTAAACCATAATAATCTATACTATTACTTCTAACAACTCCATAAGATACTCCATCATGTTCACGATTATAAAACCCTAATCCACCATAAAAATGGGGTATTGTATCAGTCCATGATTTCTCTGGGTCATAATTATATACTTCTTTATATCCAATAATATCTATTACAAATGTGTATGCGTATAAATCATATAAATCTGTTATTCCAATTTTTAGTTTATTTATAAATTTTTCATATAAAGTATTAGTTTTATTTTGTAAATTTTCTGTATTGTATTTTATTTGTGCATTTTTTCTTTCACGACCACGACAAATTCGTTCTGTATATGTTTTATCACATATCTCTATTGAATCTGATACATTATCAATATCGGCACCATCAGTTATTAAATTTATCGAAATATTTTTAAAAAAAGCATTAAAAATTTCTGTATTATCCATAAGTCTTTGAATATGAAAAATCATATATCGTCTTTCAGCAAGGTATGATAATACTTGTTGCAATGCTGTGTCTCTGTTACCAAATTTTTTACCATTAATTGAATTTATATCCGATCCTTTTTGTGCAGATTCTTTCTGTTTTGTAATCATCCATTGTACTTTTTGGATAATTAAATCGACCATTATATTATACATTTTTTGATTTTTTGAATAATCTTTTTTACCTAAACCACGCATTGTATGTATTAATTTTTGTTCTTGCTCTTGTTCTTGTTGTTGTTGTTGTTGTTGGGGTCCTGCTTCCATTATATATATTAAATTTATTATACATAATAAATTTAAAAAACATTATAAATAAAAATTAGAAATAAAAATTATAATTTTAATCGATTTTAAGTATATTTACATAGTAATATAATTTCCTTCTTCTTCTTCTTCTTCATCGTCGTCTTCGTCTTCGTCTTCGTCTTCGTCTTCGTCTTCTTCTTCTTCGTCTTCGTCTTCGTCTTCGTCTTCGTCTTCGTCTTCGTCTTCGTCTTCGTCTTTTTTGTCTTTTTTGTCTTTTTTGTCTTTTTCGTCTTCATCTCTATCCCCATCCTTTCCAAATTTATAATCTTCGGTGAGATTGAAAGCGAAACCCATATTATTTTCAGTACATTTACTCATTGGTATTTCTCTTTCATCAAATTCATCTTCCATACCATATAAATCTCCATCGACATCTGAACTATAATCATAATCTTCTATCTCGTGTTTGGCTAATTCATCAGAATACATTACATCAAATGAACTTGAACCTACGGGTGGTACTTTACCAAGCATAATATTTGATGATACCCCAGAAAGATTATCCTTTTCACCAAACATAGCCGCTTTGAAGAATTGTTCGGTAGTTTCTTCAAATGAACATTTTGCTAGAGGACCAATGTCGTTTTTGTTAATACCGTGCCTATTGATAGACATCAATTTACCTCTAATAGTCATAATATCTACAAGTAAATTAACGTGTCTTTGTTCACAACCATAATTTAATGCTGTATTAATTTCTTGAATAATACAAGAACGAGCTGCTTCAATACCTAGAATGTCATAAATTTCGATAATATTATTTGAATATGTTTTGGTGTGATCTATAATTTGATTTTCATATTGAGTATCAAATAATATTGATTCCATTATATTGCTTCCAATTGTAAACATTTTAGGAAGTTTTAATGTCTTACTATTTCCATTAGAGTCTGTAATTGAATAATCAAATTCCTTATCCTCAGGATCATAATCGACACTTTTAATACTTACAATACCTTTAATTGGAATATTATTTATAATATCATTTTCTAAACTTTGAAGTTCTGTAATATCTTGTGATGTGATATATAATCTTACATGAGGAGCATTATCGTCTGTTTTATTTACTTTTGCTTTTGAAATTTTATTTACATATGGTAACACTTGCATATATATTTTCATTGTTGTTAATCCTCGTGCAAGCATTTTTTCTCTATTTAGTTCTATAGTAAGTGTCCAAGTATTTGAATTTAACTCTTCACTATCTCCACTATCTCCACTATCTCCTTGCAAACTTAGTACAGTTCCCAAACCACTTGAAGGAAGACCATATTCAATTGATGATGAAGTTGCAAAATTTAATATCGTGGTATACTCAAGAAGATTTTTGAAATTATTTACCATTGAACGTTTGAGTTGAATATTAAATTCGTCTGTATCTCCAACTTTGTTTCCCCATTTTTCAACATAAGAATTAGACATAAATAAATCCATTGTTTGGACCTTTGGATTTTTAGCCAAATCCAATATTTCTTCAAATCGAGAAAGTCCACGTGTAATCTGAGATTTACTAGCAACACCAGCATAATGGAATGTATTTAGCGTCATCTGCGTTGCTGGTTCACTAACTGATTGTGCGGCAATAACACCAACCATTTCACCTGGTTGTATAATTGCTCTAGTATGTAGATATTTAATTCTGGAAATAATATAATCAAATCCAGTTTTACTTAAATTTATAATTTGTTTAATTGCTAATTTAGTTCTAATTAGTATTTCTATAATTCTACTTCTATTCAAAGACCCAATTGATGCTCTTAGTAATCCATCGTCAATAGTTAACGTTTTAACTGCACTCCATATATAATCTGGTGTAATACTATCTTGTGGATTTTGTGGATGTTCAATACTAACATGTTCAATTATTCTATCCATGTTAATAGGACTTGATAGACTAATTTCTTCTGTTGTAGTATTAATCATTTGTAGATATTTTCTATCATCTTTTAATTGGGAATATTCTTCGCTAATAGAAGCATTTCCATTTGGTTCGATTTTATATTTTTGTTCAAAATCATCTTCACTTAATAATCCAATATCAATAGTTTGTTTTTCAATACGCGAACCATCAAACCCATCATTACCATATACAAATTGTATTATCATTCCGTTTGCATTTGATACAATACCATCATATCCAACTTTTAAATCTTCAAGTGCTTTAATCATTTTTCTAGAAATATAACCAGATTTTGAGGTTTTAACAGCAGTATCAATTAAACCTTCTCTACCACCCATTGCGTGAAAATAGAACTCGTGCGGTTTAAGACCTTCTAAGAATGAACTTTTAACAAAACCTCTTGCTTCTGGAGATAAATCATTCTTAACGAAATGAGGTAAAGTTCTTTGGTCAAGATAGAACGGAACACGTTTTCCGTCAACAGCACTTGAACCAATACACCCAGCAATTTGTTGAATATTTGTACTGTTTCCTTTTGAACCAGAATCTACAATAGTTTTGATTCTATTAGTTTGTGAAATGTTTTTATCCAATATACTACCAACTTTATGATTGTTAAGTATTCCTAATATTTCTCTTTCAAAATGATCTATCATATCTTCTTTACTTTCAAAGAACATGTACTTATTTGTTGCTTCTGCTTTTGTGATTTTTTCTAATGAACGTTTTATTACATCATCGATTTCTGCATCAATATTTTTTTGAAGTTCTTCATTAATTATACAATCTCCTATACCTACACTATGACTGCTCATCATAATCCAGTTGTTTGCGATTCTTTGAGCATCATCTAAGAACTCTTTGCATCCATTCATTCCAATATCATTATGAATAACATGATGAATACCATTTTTTGAACCAACACCAACATGTGCTTTTGTTACAGGTAAATCACTTATAAATGTTCCTTGATTAAATCTTATTCCACTTTTCTCATATGTTATTCTTGGAATAATAGTTGAATATACTTTTAATCCACTGAGTTCATTAATTTTTCCGTGATATTCTTTATTAAATTTGTCATTCCAAATAATAAGATCATTAACTTCTTTACGTGTCAAAGTATTTAATTCACCTACATCTACACCAGAACTATTTGGTATTTTTCGTGTAAGTGTATAAGCACCAAGCATAGCATCTTGAACCATACCAATTACTGGTGCCGATTTTGCAGGAGATATAATTTGCGTAGGAACAAGTGTAAGTCTTTTTAGTTCTTCTTCTGTTTGAATACTTTGTGGAACATGTAGATTCATCTCATCACCATCAAAATCAGCATTATATGGTGTTGTTACACAAACATTTAATCTGAACGTATCATATGGCATAACTTTAACTCTATGACCCATCATACTCATTTTATGGAGTGATGGTTGTCTGTTAAATAGAATAATATCATCATCCATAAGATGTCTACTTACAACATCTCTTAGATTGAGTTTAATATCTTCTTTACAATGATGAACTGATATTCTTTCACCATTTTCTCTTGTAACAAATTTAACACCTGGATAATAATTTGGGTCCCTTCGTGTATTTGTAATATAATCTGTTAATTTTTTAATATTGTTTCTAGTAACAATTTCCTTATAAGTTAAATTAGTAGCAATTTTAATCGGAATTCCAATTTGTTCGATTTCAATATTAGGATCAGCAGTAATAACTGTTCTTGCTGAATAGTCTACACGTTTACCCATTAAATAACCTCTAATACGACCCTCTTTCCCCTTTAATCTTTGTCTATGAGTTCTAAGAGGTCTTCCTGAACGATGTGCGGTTGGTTGAACACCTTGAAGTTCATTATCAATAAGAGTAGCAACGTGATATTGAAGAAGAGCCTTATAATCATCTAGAATTTCTGTTTTAGAATTAGCTTGAATTTTTTGCTTTAATAGTTTATTTGTTTTAATAAGTTCAACTAATTTGAATGTAATATCATCGTGTTGATTGGGGTCACCAGCTCTACTTACAGATGGTCTTACTGCTGGGGGTGAAACAGGCATAACACTCCACAATAACCAATTCGGCATACAATAATCCTCTGCAAACCCCAACAAATCACAATCCTCATCACTTATTCTTTTAAATATTCGTAAACAATCTTCTGCTGTTATTAGTACCTTAGAAGGAACTGAATCAGAACTTCCATCTTTCAAATTGGGTAATTTAAATTCACCATAAATTCGTGCAACAGAATCTTTAACGTATTTATATGGTTGAAGACAGTTACAACCTTTATTAGATTGCACAACATCACTTGAACTTTCAGACGAAATAGGACAATACTTTTCTTTTTTGAAGGTTTTTGTTAAAGAATATGCAAAAGCAAATCTTTTAGAATTATTACTTATTGCTTTAATATTATTAAAATGTTTTGATTCTATCAAAATATTACCACATACATAACATACACATTTCAAAAGTTTCATTGTTGTTTGGATGTATTGGATGCAAAATACTGGTGATGCTAATTCAAGATGACCAAAGTGTCCAGGACATTGATCGTTTCTATGATGACAAGTTGCACATATTCTTCCATTATCAATAACACCCATTCGTGTATCAAATAAACCACCTATTTTGGGATCATTTCCATCATAAGTTTCATGTGTAACAATTTCAACTGATGAACCATCCCTAATATCATCGGGACTCATAACGGAGAATTGAACACCATTAATATTACCAGGTTGCATAAATGACGGTAACGAATTATTGGACATACTGTTTATTTATAGTAACAATATTTTTATGTCAATTTATAAAATCAATTTTTATATTTAATATTTCGCAAAAATATTATTATCCAAATACAAAATAATATAAATCAATATCAATCAATACAAATCAATACAAAGTAATATAAAGCATTACAAATTAATATAAATCAATAGTTTTATTAAAATGGATATGGTAGGACAACCAAAAGAAAATAAATCACCCAATAGTGATGTTATGGTTTATGATATTCCGATAAGTTCTCATCTAGAATATAATGAAAACCCAATAAGAAATAATGAAAATCCAATGAGAAACAATGAAATTATAAATAATGAAATTCCGAATTCAGTATTATGGAATATATTAAAAGGTATAAGTATTATTTTAAGTTTATATATTGGATTATGGGTAATTTCAGCATCTATAATTGCTATAGGATTTACTGATTATACTTTTATAGTATTTTCTAAAGCAATGATGATTTCAGTGTTTGTATCTTTTGGATTTCTTTTAGTAGTAGGAATAACAATGAATGTTATTTATGATAAAAATCATTATTCACAATAAATGATACTGTAAAATAATGTCTTAACATTTTTAATTAATAAACTTTGATTTAAATAATCAATTATTTAAATTAAATAAATTTTAAAATTAATATTTAAACAATATTAATTGTTATTGATTGGATTTATTTTTTAGAACTAGTTTTATTTGATTTATTTGATTTTTTTGATTGATTTGCAAATGATGCTGTTTTATCAACATTTTCTATTTTTTGTGTACCTCTAGATCCAAAATGATATTCTTGACTTATTAGATTAATTTGTGTTATTGTTATTTTTTCATACTGTCCCCATTTTATAATATCTCCTACTTTAAACTTTGGATTATTTCGTGCCATTATATTATATATAAATAATATATTATAAATTATTTACTATTCTTCGTCTGATTCTGAATTATAATCAGAACTATTATCAGAATATTCAGATTCACTGCTTACACTTTCTGATTCAGAATACTCTTCTTCCGATTCGGAATCATAATCTTTGGTTGACTTTTTAAATTCCTCTGTATCAGAGGTAAAATTTTCACGTTTAAGAAGTCTGGGTAAATGTTCTGTTGCAATAGCGTGTGCAAGATATGCATTTAATCCAATAACTACAGAATGTTGAACATTTCTTGTTATTAAATACGAAAATACTATTACTAATACAATAAATATGAGTTTATGGTTTGTAGATTTTGGTTGAAAATGCATCATTATAAATGCTGCACATAATGCAATTAATATTCTTTCCATTTATTAAATAAAAACATAATATTTTGTATCTATTACCCATTTGTAAATGATTTATTTAAATATTATGCTATCCATTGTTTAAAATAATAACGTTTTAACAAGATAATATAATGCTGCCATAAGCACTGCCTTTATAATAAGTCCCTTTACATTTACACATCCGTCTTCAGATATAAGACCCCTTATATATTTAAAAATTATATTATCAACTTGTTTTTGATTTATAAGTAAGTATAATAATATTATTGTTAGCGGTTCTTTAATATGTTCAATAATCATATTAAGTGTGTCACCTCCTATTTTGTTAAGTTCTGGGCGTGAACCCATTGTTCTATTTTCTTGTTGATGAATATCCTCAATTATGTCTCCAACATCTTCATTTTCTATTATATCTTCATCTTCGTGTTGAACATTAATAGGTTGTTCTCCATTCATATGTACTGGATTATTTTGTCCTTGTTCATGTTGCATTTGTTGCATTTGTTGCATTTGTGGTTGCATTTGTTGTTGCATTTGTGGTTGCATTTGTTGTTGCATTTGATATCCACCATCATTACCTTGGAATTGTTGTGGAAGTCCTCCAGAACCTCCTCTTAATTGTGTTATTGGTGTCCCATCCATTCTTATAATAGTTAAATTTAATTTTAAAGTAAAATTTAAACTCAAAAAAAATTTTAATAATTTAAATTAATTATCGTAACTCATTGCTTGATTATCGTAATTCATTTCTTGATTATTATAACTCATTGCTTGATTATCGTAATTCATTGCTTGATTATCGTATTCCATACCTTGATTGTCGTAATTCATTTCTTGATTATCGAAATTCATTTCTTGATTATCGTATTCCATACCTTGATTATCGTAATTTATTTCTTTATTATCAAAATTCATTTCTTGATTATCGTATTCCATACCTTGATTATCGTAATTTATTTCTTTATTATCAAAATTCATTTCTTGATTATCCATTCCATACGAATCGTTATATTCTAATTCATTCTCATTTTCTTCGTCATTTAAGTTATATGATGTTTTTTTATGATATCTATCGTATAAAAAAAATATTATAATGACCATCAAAATCAGTAATCCAAGATTTATAAATAAATTCAAATCATTATTGTATTTTAAATTTACATTATTTGTTGGAATTATTTTTTGTGCCTTATTAATTTCTAATAATCTTGGAAATTTTATAAGTTTTGTAAGATGTGCCTTTAACATTTATATCTATATTTATTAATATATATTGAATTTTATAAAATAACAAATACGTGATAAATTATTATTTATAATCTTTTTATTAACAAATTATTTTATTTGTATAAATTAGTTTATATCTATGAATGTATCTCTTATAACAATTATTATAATAGGAATAATATTATGTGTTTTATTGTATTTATTAAAAAATAATAACAAATTATCAGAACATTTTGAAGGAAAACGGGAAAAAGATAAAGAAGACGATGATAATGGTGGTTTTTTTAGTTCTATAAAGAGTAAATTCGGAAAGGATGAAGATGATGACAACCCTGTAATTGAAGATGACCCTGACGGTTCAAAATTATTAAAAAAATTAAATGAAGATAAAAAAAATTTAATGAGACCTGCATTTTGTAAACAACCTGCTTCAGGACTTACATTAGGGTTGGGTTGTATTACATTACAAGACTCAACAGATTGTCATAATTGGACATCTAATTTCAATAAAATATGTAGGAAAAAGTTTAATCAAGATAAGAAGAATCTTAATCCTGGTGTCAAACCACATACATCTTCATTACCTAGTCAGAATGTATATGGAGAAGTTATAAAGTATGAAGGTGGTTGTAAAATAAATCCACTTGGTGCTATTCCAGTACTTGGGGAATTGTTAAATGTTGCAGAACAAAAGGGTAGAGCAGTATGTGGTATTGGTTGGGAAGGAGGGTCAAAATTATTACCTAATTCCACAAAATGTATATGTAGTGATGAAGGTAGTGTAGATACTCATTGTAATAAAGATTATGGTGAAGGAAAAGGTATAGGTCCTGGTTACTCAGCGGATAAACAAACAGGGGCAAAGAAAAAATATAAAAGTGGATGTCCCACTAATGAAAGGGGTTGTGAATGGTTTAAAAAAGCTATGATTGGGTCTGGTGTTGTTTCCGTTATCCCTGGACCCACTATGATAGCTGGTCGTGTCGGAATGTTAGGTACAATTGCAGCAGCTGAAGCAAAAAAACCAAAAAGAGCACAATGTGAATTAGGATGGCATAATGGAGCAAAATTAAGAAAAAATTCAACACAATGCCATGCATGGAACCAATTACCATGGCCTTATTTTAAAGGTGATAATTCATGTAGAAAAATTTTTAATAATAAGAATTTAAAAGATAAGAATTGTCAGACAAACCCAAGTCATTCGTGTCTTCCCCATAAAATTTGGGGTATGAAAGACAGATATGAAGGGGGGTGTGGTCGTGGTAAAGGACGTTCAGAATGTGCTATAGGTTATTCAAATTATAAAAAAGTAGAACCATACTCAACAAAGTGTTATTTTTGGAATTCATTGGCTTCATTCGGAACAAAACAACAAGATTGGAGTTGGAGATGTAGACAAACATATGGTGATAATTATAAATCAATTAGAGGTTATAATGGAGGGTGTGATGACGGTAAAGGAAGAGGTCAATGCACATATGACACTACACCTATTGGAACTGTTAGAGGTACTGGAAGATGCCATTGGTGGAATCATATACCAAAAAGTGATTGTCCTAAAACATACGGTTCAAACTGGAAATATATAGGAAAAAAACAAGGAAGATGTTGGAAAGGATGGGGTCAGGCAAAATGCCAAAAATTCAGAATAACATCCCATAGTGTTTCACCTCCAATGAAAAAATAAATAACAAATTATAACTATTTAAAATTGAATTTTATAGAATTACTTGTAAATAAATACAAATAGTATAAATACAAGTAATATATTTTATATAATGGAATATGAAACACAATATGTTACCAATGTGTATGGCAAAATTGCCCCATATTTCAATGAACGTCGCGTTTTCACCTGGTCTTGGATTGCAAATTTTATCAAATCAATTGAACAAAATAGTACTATTCTAGACATAGGATGTGGTAATGGTAGAAATATGCAAAATCCTAACTATAACTTTATAGGTTTGGATATATGTCAGGAATTTATAGATATATGTAAAAAAAGAGGTATGACTTGTCTATATGGAGATATGTGTAATATGCCTATTAAATCTAATAGTATAGATGCAATTATATCAATAGCATCATTTCATCATCTCTCAAACAAGGAAAGACGTATCAGTGCCTTGAATGAAATGAAAAGAGTTCTTAAACCAAATGGAAAAATTCTTCTATCAGTATGGTCAATAGAACAACCTAAAAAAACACGTAGAACATTTACAAATTATGGAGATACTATTGTTAGTTGGAATCAGTATGGCAAAGATTTTGACAGATTTTATTACATCTTTCGATTAGATGAAATAAGAGAATTATTTAAGGAAACAAATCTTAAAATTATTGATTATCAATGGGATTGTGGTAATGAAGTATTTATACTACAAGTGTAAAATTAGTTAAATATTTAAATATTTTACACAAGATTTATTTATCCTTAATATTTCGGTTTTTTGCAATGTCCATTTCTTTTTTTACATACAATATATGCTATAGGAACATCATTTTCGTGAAATGCAGGCATAGAATTACGATATGTTACTGGTAAATTTACTTTTGAACCATCTTTTGCATTATCATTTGGTATTCTTACAAATCCTGTTCCACTCCAAAAAGTTATTTGATTACCACAACCTAATTTAAATGATTTTAAATTTGATTTGGAACCTACATATTTACCAGTAGAAAAATTTTTTTTATCTCCACAATATCTATATTTTTTTTCAAAATTCCATAATATATCTGGATTTTTGTTAAAATCAGGACAATGAGATGGCATATTATCTTTATTATTTTCTATTTCAATCTTATATCCAAGATAATTTGGATGTGTGTATAAAATAGCAGCCTTCTTAACATTAGAACAATTTACATTTCGAAATTGTTCTTTTTTTATCTTATTTTGAAAATAGTATAAAATAAATAATAACAATAATATAATTAATAATATTATTACATACATTCTGAAATATGCAAAGAAATAATTTGTTATATAACTTTTATTTGTTATAACTTTTATTTGTTTCTATTGTAATTAACCTTTGCGAATTTCATATCTGTAAATTCTTCTGGGTCACTTGCACTCACACGATTATTTTCTTGTATTTTAGTTTTACTACTCCACATAATATTTAAATTATTATCATATAAAATTATATTACGATCATCTTCAATTACAAGTTTACATCCTCTCTTTTTAGATGCTGTATGTGTTGCCCATGGTATTCTTCCTCTTGAACCATATAATACTAAATTACAATCATTTTGCATTGCAAGTATATAGCCGCCTTTTCCAGCTGTGTCTGTATCCCAAAAAACATTTTGTGATTCTTCCTCTAATCCAACAACATTGCCATTTCTTTGAAGAATTAATTTGTATTTTTTATTATCGGATAATAAAAACTCATTTTTTCTTAATGATGAACCTGATTCTAGTGTATTACTATCTAATTTACCTGGAACACCTGGACATTTTCTTTTACGTAAATTATAAATCCAATTATCAAATGAAGCATTTGAATATTTAGTGAGTCCAGAATAATTATATGAGCATCTATCTTTCATTGCTGGAGCATCACATTTGTCACCATTAAGGACGTATCCAAATAAACAACCACTGTTTCTTGATTTATAATCTGTTGGATATTTATTATCAATATTTCTTATATCTTGTATTGTAAAATCTGTTTTATCTAAATTTACATTTTCTGTTTGTCCACTTTCAGTATGAATATGTAAATGAGAATGATTGTTTTTCCCTTCATTAATATTTGACCTAGCACATACAGTTTTTGGATCTTCGTGAAGATGTGGTTTAATTATTTCTTCAGTACATACCTTATATGTTTTCTTTTTTAAAACTTTTTCAAGTGGAATATTTTTTTGTTTAAAATCATTTTTATCAAAAGGTTGAGAACTTAATCCATCATATACTGGTGATGATGTAAGTCGATGTGGCATTGCGGGTTGGAATATACCTTTTCTTACACAAGAACGTGCGACAACTATAGGTTGTAATATACTATACATTATAATGAAAAATGGTAACATTATCAATCCATAAAATACTGGAAGATAATGAGTATCTGCTAAATTGTTTAAACCTAAATTTTTTAAGAATTGGGTACTTACATTTGACGATAATAATGCATAAACTAATCCAAGAAGTACAGAACCAATCATCATTCTATACATAGCTGATGGAGCACCTAACTCAGAACATTTTTCATAATTTTTAAACATTGCAGTAATTGTTGTTGAAATCCATATACAAATTGTATAAATAACTATTTCTCCGGTTTTTTCGCCATAAAATTCATAACGACCTGCATCTATAAATTTACTAAATACACCATCTAAAATTGCCGCCCCAAATATTTTAGATACTAATGGAATAAAAACTGATACAATTATTAATTCTGGTTGTGGCATTATCTGTTTTATACATTGAAATTCTTTTTGAAAATTATAACAAATTAAATTTTTTAGCAATATAACCTGTACAATATAGACATGTACTAATAGATATAAATAATATACCAAAACTTCCAACTACTATAATAATATCACCTCCCGTCATATTTCTATAATTTTTAACATATATAATTATAATGTTTAACGAGTGTTTTTTATGTGAATGTAAAATTCAAATCAATGTTGATAATGATTTATATAAATTACCATGTTGTAAAGAATATGTACATCAAAAATGTTTATTGAATTTATCAGCAAAAAAATGGCGACGAATGGCAGTAAATAGAAAATATGAAATGGAAACTTGTTTTAATTGTAAAGAAAAAATGTCAACTCCTCTAGAAAGAATATTTATGGCATTATGTATAGCAGTTAAGATGATTAAAAAACAATTAGATGAAAATAGTATTGAGGTTGCAAAAGATACATTAGGGACTAATTGGAAATCTGAAGTATATAATATTTTTGGAGATTCAATGTTAAAAAATCAAAGTGTAATCGAATCAGTTAGAAATAGTAAAATATCATCAATCGAATCAATTTCAATATATATGATTAGGTTATGTAAAAGTATATTATCAGGACAAACAGACCTTAATATAGGAGGTAATAATGTGAAAACTGATATAATCACTGAGGACCAATTACCTAGTGATTTGGTTCCAGTAAATTTAGATGAATAAATATTTTATAATTATATTATATTTATATAATATAAGTTATAAATGCCTCAAGTAGAAGTATGTACATTAGAAAATATTAAACAAAATATTATTATTGGTGATAATTGGAATGAATTACAAAAATGTTATGGAAACATAAAAAAAATATATGGTAAAAAACCATATTCTATGACGTGGGATGGAGGAAAACCATCAATAACACAAACTATTCGCATTTTTTGTCAGAATTTGATGATGATAAAAGATTCTGATAAATTATCTGCTGAATTATCTGCTGAAAAACGAAAAGAAACATTTGACGAAGGAATTAATGCAGTAACGTTATGGTTTCAAGGAAGAGCAGATGTAAAAAATCCTTTGCATAAATTTTTATTAAAACACCATAAACAATCTTTTTTAAAAATGGATGAATTCTTAAAATCACAACAAGTAAAAAAATCATCTAAACCATTAAATGTTAATCCTAAACCATTAAATGTTAATCCTGTACCATTAAATGTTAATTCTGCACCATTAAATGTTAATCCCAAATCAAATAGCAATGAAAGTCTTAATCAAGAAAATGTTATATTAAGACGAAGTCCAGATGTTTCTAGTAAATTTGAATATGCATTATCTAAAGGAAATTCAAATTACAAATTAGTATTAAATTCAATAAATCCTGAATACGAAAGATATTTTATAAAAAATAATAAAAATAAAATTATAGGATATGCATCATTACAAACGACAAGTACCAAAGATAAAAGTGTAGGTTTCCATATGTCACCAGAGGGACGGATATATAATAAAAATAAATGTATAGGAAATGGTAAATGCAACTTACAACCACCAAGACAACTCCCATTTGGAAAATTAAAACAATCAAATGTACAACCAGTACATCCATTACAATTTTCAAATCAAAACGGTAAACAAAAATTACCATCCGCACAACAAACCCAACAAGAACAACTGTCACAACTGTCACAAGAACAATTGTCACAACAAGAACAAATGTCAAACCAAGAATTATTAAAATTATCACAACAAGTTTTAAAAACATCAAACAACATCCCAATGTTTACAAGAGAAAACAACAATAATTTATAAATAAATTAAAAATATTAACTAAATGGTATTTTATTAGTTACAATCAATAATGATGTATTTTCTGGAACAAATAATTGTTTAGCAAGTTTTATAATATCATTTTTCTTTAATTTTTTAATTTTTTCTAGATAATCATTAATATCAATTATTTTATTTTCTATTAACATTTGCTTTCCATAAAACATCGCTTTACTATTATTATTTTCCATAGATATTATAGAATTTCCAACTACATAATTAATTGCTCCATCAAATTCTTTTTTTGTTAAATTACCGTTTTTTATTTTATTTATTTCATCGAATAAATATTGTATTACTTTATTTTGATTAGAAACTTTAGTATGTGTTGTTATATTTAATGAACCCACTCCATCATACAAATCTAAATCATAATCAGCACTATATATAAGTGCTAATTTTTTCCTAAGTTTTTCATATATTTTACTAGAAAAATACCCACATAATATTGTTCCAAGGATATTCGCTAAATATTTCCTTTCATCTTCAATACCCCAATCAATTCCATTATTTTTAGTTCTAAAACTAATCATTATATATGATTTATTTAAGTCTTTACGAATATTATAATGATAATTTTCTATTTTTCCAAATTTTTTTATTATTTGTTTTGGTAAATCGTATAATTTTGGATGTTTATCATTATAAATATGTGTTCTTTTAATTTCTGCTTTAGGTATATGCCATTTTTTATCAAAGAATTTTTGCATTGTATTTATAATATCATCAGATACACGACCAGAATATACTATAACGACATTGTGAGGTTGATAAAATTTTTTATAAAATCGCAATAATGAACTACGATTATATTCTTCAGTATTTTTTATTATATTTGAAATTTCCGTTGTTTCCTGGGGGAGTCCTTTATATATAATTGGAAGACTTGCATCAAAAAGATAAATATCAGGTTCATCGATTCGTTTATTTAATTCTTCAATTACAACTTTTTTTTCTTTTTCGACTTCATTTTGTTTAAATATAGAATTATAATACATATCAGATAATACATCAAATGCCTTTAATATTTTGTTTCTTGCAATTGTATACCAATATACAGTATAATTCATTTCAGTATGTCCATTAAATCTACCTCCATCTCTTTCTATTTCAGTTGTAACTTCGTCGTCTCTCTTTTTAGTTCCTTTAAAAAGCATATGTTCTAAATAATGTGCCATTCCATATGTACTAGGATTTTCATCTTGATGACCAACTTTTATATATAATGCAACAGTTGCACTTTCAACATTGGGGTTATCAATAGTTACCCATTTAATACCATTATTTAATTTACCAGTTGCAATAGAATTACTATTACCCATATTTATAGCATATAAAATTAATAAAAGTATTGCAATACAACATAACAAAATATTTGGTGATTTTATTGATATTAAATTCATGAATTTTAATGTAATATATTATATACAAAAATTAAAATCTCATTGTTTATTAAATGCTATATAAAATTGTTGGAATTGTAGCAATTCTGGTAGTTATAACAGAATTATTAATTTTATTTATGATAAGAAAACCTGGTGAACTAGGTATTAAAGGAGAAGTTGGTTCCGATGGAGATGAAGGAAAAAAAGGAAAACGAGGAGAACCAGGACATTGTGGCGATGATGGTGAAAGAGGTGACTCTGGAGAAGCAGGACCTATCGGAGAAACTGGCAATATGGGTGATATGACGAATAGTATGAAAATGATTGATTGTGCTATAGATGGAAATAAGTACTATATTGGTAATAAATGTCATACATTTGGATTTAAGAAAATAATTGGAGACGAAATATATGATTTATCTGTACCTAAGAGAATAAGTGGCAATGCAATGCCTACAACAAAATGGGATAAATGGACAATAGCATTTTGGTTAAAAGTTGAAACATCTAGTGATACAATAAGAAATATTTTCCATTGGGGAAACAATGAAATATGGTATCCATCGATATTCCTTGGACCAAATGGAACAAATCAATGGGATTATCCTAGAGATGCTTTGCTACTTGAATGGACTAACCAATTTTCTAGAAGAATGAATAATACAACAATGATAATACCAGAACCAAATACCCAAAATAAATGTGGTCGTTCTAGAGATTCTTTAGGTTGTGAAAAAGGTTTTATACCATTAAAAGAGTGGATACATATTGCAATTACTAGTGGTGGAAGTAGAGTATCGCACGATTGTCCAAGAACGTTAGAGACTTTAACTAAAGTATATATAAATGGTTTTGAAGAATATTCATATTTATGGAAATCAGATAGGAATGAAAGAGAAGTTATGATTAAAAATGGAAAAACAATTAAAATGTTAAATAAAATGAAATCACAAATTGTTCATGTTCCATATAATGATGTAAATGCACTTTTACCACCAGACCAATTAAGTCAAACATCTGGTGTAAAAGTAAGAAGAATGTATTGGTGTGATACAGACTTACCAGAATATGTAATATGGATGAGACTTATGAGAGAATTTAATTAAATAATAATTAAATAATTAAATAATCAAACAAAATAAATAAATAAATAAATAAATAAATAAATAAATAAATATATATATATATATACATATACGTAATGACATTAAGTATACTAGGAGGAGCATTTTTAGGTTATTTTTTAGTTTTAATTACTATTGGGATTTGGTATGTCACAAGTTATAGTAAGGTAGAAAAGAAAGTAATATCAACTGTTGTTCAGACTAAAGAAAATAAAGTTGCAATTGAAAAACTTAAAAAACATGCTGACGATAATAATCTTATGTTAATGATTGAATCTATACCAGAATTTATTAAAACATCACCCGAATATTTATATGAAAATCCTAGATTATATAATGCACTTGGTGATATAATCAAATCAATTAATGAACTACATAACAAGTCAACTTTCGAAAAGGTTAAGAAAAGAAATAAAGGAAAACTTACCAGTGAAGTTCAAAAAGCTCAAGATCGAATGAATAAACTTATTAATATAGATACACTTACATCTCTTTGGAATCAAAGAACAGACCATACCGATGCTGTAGGAGATTTACCAGAATTACCAAGTTAATATAAATGATATTAAATTAAATTATATTTTAGAATATAAAGTAGAATAAAGTAGAATATAAAGTATAATAAAATAATTTTAAAATGGATTTTGTAAAAAATACTGATTTTATAGAAAATCCCAAAATTTTACAAAATACAATTGAACTTAAATACTATAATAAAACAGTGTGGAATATTAATCTAAATTATAATTCATTAAAGTCTTTAAGTGAACGATTAGATATGATCGGTGCGTCTTCCTTATATAGCGAAGATAACGATATTATTACATTGTATTTTTTAAAGAATAGATTTATAATAGAGAAAAATAATGAACATTCATATTTAAATTCATCATCGGAGTTTAAAGATATAAATATTCAAAATAAATCTAATTTCTTTTTTGCAAATATTAATTATGGAAATATTATTAATGATTCAAACTTTAAAAAATGTATAATTTATGATACTGATAATGAATCGGTAATAATGAAAAAATGTAATCCTATTATAGATTATTGGTATTTAAAACATTGGTGGGTATTAGGAATACAATATTCTTATAATGATATATCTACTAGATTAAAAACAATACCACGAACAGTCTATAAATATATAAATAATATAAAATTATACGATGATATTAGATATATTATATTAGATAAGATTACATATTTTAAAGTATCAGTAAATGCTACACAATTTTATAGTACAATGATAGAAAATAATATAGATTTTACATTAAATAAGCATATATTCTATTTACAAAAAGATAGTATATCATTTGATAATAAAAATTTAACTATTTGTGCCAAAATTGAAAAAATATAGAATTAATTATCTATAAATGATTGACCATTTTCTAAATTTTTAACATTTTCTAAATTTTTAATCTTTTCATTTAATGTATCAATATTTTCACTTAATTTAAAAATATCCATTCTATTTCTATCAATAGTTTGATTCATCCTTTTATTTTCAGTTATCAATGATTTTAAATTTTCACATAAAAGAATCATAAAAAAATCTCCTTTTAAAAATCTTTTACCATCTTTATTTAAATAAGTATATTCATTGGGTATTATATTATCTGCATTTTGTTCTATTTTAAGATTATATTCTGATTTTTTCTTTTTTCTAAATATTTTTAGTTTAGATTTTTTCTTTTTTCTAATATTTCTATATCTAACACATCTAATATTGTCAATTATATATGATGTATTAGATAATTCTTCATCGATATGTTGTAATAAAGGACTTGAATCTATTGTAAAGACCTCCATTATATTATAAAAATAAAATAAATGAAATAAACAATTATAAATATATAAGATTTATAAAATAATATATTTAATGGATAGTATCGTAAAAAAAGAATATACTAATTCTGAATCTAATTCTGAATCTAATTCTGAATCTAATTCAATTCTAAATATGATATCAAATATAATGTCTGATAAAACATTTAGACAAATATTTGATGAACATTTTAATAGTTGGGATGATATCAAAGCTATATTAATGATTATGAAAGTTTATCAATTAATTGAATCAAAATGTAACGAAAAGGGTATTAAACCTACCAGTGATGATATAGTATTTGCAATTAAAACTTCAATGAATAATAGTTCGCTTCGAAGTATAATTAGAGAAGATATGTCTAATTTTATAAATAGTGATAAAGATTTCAAAAATGGAAATCTTGAACAATTAATAAATATTACAAGTGATGAAGTTATAACAAATAAAATGATAAAAGATAAGTAAATTTAATATATTCTTTTATTTGTCATTTGTTATTTGTTATTTTTCATTGATTTTATATAATAGTGTTGGTTCATACCAGCGTGTTTCACTATTTAATTCAAATCGCATCTTAATCTCTGGAATATATATACTTGTCGCCATAGGTAAAGGATAATGTCTGCTATATTTCTCTACATATTTCTTTTTCTCTGGAAATTTCCAATTTATAGAATATTTATCTTCTGAAAATTTCTTTTTCTTCTTATGTACGATTTCTTCTGTTGTATAGTCTGGAACATATTCATTATCATTATTATCATTATTATCATTATCTGAATGTTTGGGAATACCTGCTTCAATTAATTCATGAACATTACTCTTATTTAATAAACAATGTTTATTTCCTCCACTTTTTACAACAATATCATCTGAATAAAAATATTTCCGTAACATTGGTTTATCCCAATTGAAACCTTTAAAACCTGATTTACAATGTTTTTTATTAATATCATTCGTGTCATTTTCATCATCACTATGACATAGTTCTTTATTAATTGAAAAAATTTTATTTACAGTATTTTTTTTATATGTTATACCATCAACTGTGTATGGACTTGAAAATGTATTAGGTAAAACAGCGCTATAATATTTTGTCCAGAATGAACTACCACTGAATTTATTATCTATATTATATTTTACCATAATAAGATAATTGTACCTTAGTTAGAGTAGTAACTTGTCTTTATACTTTCAAGTAAAAAATTATAAATTTAAAATCCTAAATTTATTAAATGAATAAATTCCCAATTAAATCATTTGACACGCCATTGTAGCAAGTCTATCTGCTTCTTCATTTCCAATTATACCTGAATGTCCTTTAACATGTGTAAATTTAACACGTCTTTTCATATTAGAAAGAAGTTCCATAGTTGGAATAATTATATCAAGATTATGAGGTGTTTTACCGTCATTTTTTTTCCAATCATTATTTTTCCATGTTTTACCCCATTTTGTAAGTGAATTGATTGAATATTGAGAATCAGTCAATATTTGATATTTTTTACCAACAAAATGTTCTTGTGCAATTAAAAGTGCTTCTTGTATAGCTTTCAACTCTGCACGTTGGTTAGTATAGGGTGGAGTATCAAGTATTTTACTTACATTTAAATCTTTCATATTTGGAAAGTGTATTCCAATTCCTGCAACTTTACTATTAAATCCATTTTTAGGGCAACTACCATCAGTATATATATGTATATGAGTATCAAGATGTTGTTGTACACCTATATCTATATTACAATCACTTTCGCTTTTAGAATTATTTTTATACCATGGTTCTCCTAATTTAAATGCAAAATCATTTAGGTTGGTTTGTTTTGTTATCTTATCTTTTTGTTGAATATCTAAATATGATTTATTATTTTCTAAATTATTCAAAATATCAAATGAATTTAGATAATCTTTAGCATCATCGATATTTTTAAATTTTCTATATTTAGCACCAGAAAACCCCGATACAACTTTCGATACTAAATCCCAAGATTTATATATACCCGGACGCATACCTACTGCTACAGCATAGAACATTGCTTATATTATATAATATAAGCGATATTTCAATTTTAAATCAATCCAATTTTGGAAAGTGTATGTTTATTATTTAAAAGTCCTATATTTAATGATTCTATATCATATTTTTCATCTTCCATATAACTAAATTTATCAATCTTTTTTGTTTCTGATTTATTAAATATCATATCGTATGTTTTACTATCAAATATCATTTGTCCCTTATCAATTAATTTTTGAGTAACACCTTTTTTACTACTTAAAATCCATTTACCGTTTTCTGATATCATAACATATGGTTCTTTCTTATTTTGGACATATACATTCATATTTTCAATATGTTCGGGGTTACAATGAATACTTGCAATTAATTTGGGAATTATTTCATTGGGATATCCTGTTAGTAATTTCTTAATAAGTTTTTCATTTATAAAATCTAGATTTTCATTTCCAAATGTATTAATTTGTATATTTGTAAATTTTCTATTATCATTAATTACATTATTAGTAGTAGTTGTTGTTGTTGATTGTGCATCTTTTAATTCATCTTTTAATTGATCTCTTTCAGCTTTTAATTCATTATATTTTATTTCAAGTTCTTTCAAATAATTTTTATTTTTAATATCTTGTTCAAGTTTTATTTGACAAATTTTAAAATGACGTTTTAAACTTGAAATTCGTGAAAAAATACATTTACACCACTGACAAATTATTTGTTTATCAGTTTTCATACTGGAAATAGGATTGGTATTTTGTAAAAAAGTTATTTCATTGTGTTCGGTATTTAACGAAAGTTCGGTGCAATTTGGTGCACCAAAGTGCTGTGAGAGTGCTGTGAGAGTGCTGTGAGAGTGCTGTGGCGGTGCAAAAATTCCAACATTTTCATTATAATCTACATTGTTACCATTTTGTGGTTTCATATTATTTTTTTTACACGGAAATTTACGATTTTGGTGCCGTTTGTAGTCAACACAATTTGAAGTCAAGTAATTACACCTATCGCATTGATACAAGACCATATAATTATACATTATATAATATATTAGTTTTTTAAGTCAAAATCATTGATGGGATTTTTGAAAAATTCCAAGAAATTCCAAGAAATTCCAAGAAATTCCAATGTCATTTTTTCCAACCTCTACCATACCATATTATGGTTTCTATGAATTTTTTTCCAACATTTTTTGAGACTGAGTCAGTCTGGGACATTGGAATTTCTTGGAATTTCTTGGAATTTCTTGGAATTTTTTTTCCAAGAAAAAAGGGGGGGGGAACAGGGTTTTTTAGAAAGTTCATGAAAATATTTTTTCTACATGAAATTATTTTTTTTCGAAAACTTTTTAAAATTTAATAATTATAAAAATTTGATAACTTCCGGTTAACTAAAAATAGTTTATATTAGGTAAATTGCAAATATAATTCTATTTAATTTAAACATCTGCAAAATTAGTAAGATTATTTTCATAAATAGAAATCAAGAATTCCTGTGATATTGGTTCTTCTCTGAAATTACCATAATAACAGAATGATGATGGGTGAAATTCTTCAAATTTATATTTAGACCATGGAGTTAGTCGCCATCGAGTAATCGCGTGAGAAATTCGAAAACCATCTATTTTAGATTGCCAATTTAGTATTTTAACAAATTTGATTGCTTGTTCATCACTGAACATACATTTTTGTGGAATATGTTTTTCGATATCAAAATCATCGAATTGAGAGTCGTAATTAACTATTTCTGTTAATTCAGTGCGACAAAATGGACATTCATATGTATCATCTTTTGTGAAACAATCAGAACACATTATTGTATGTCCACACGGAATAAATCTGATATTTCTCTTATTTTCATAACAAATATTGCATATATTTTCATTATTTTCATCATCATCACATTTAATTGTAGATATATTTGAAGGTAACATAGGAAGTTTATTAGTTATTCGAAGTAAGTTATGAATTTTATAAGAAATCTGTGTTCCTGTCATTAAATGAGTACCCATTAAATTAAATGAAAGTGATTTACATATATTATCAAATATATCTGATGGAAATATTTTATAATTATTCTCTTTCCAAAACTTTTTCATATCTAATTCATATTCTTTCGGAGGAGATATATTTTTAAATTTATAGAAACAACGCGAACACATAAATAAATTATAATTTGTTCCATAAAACTTTTGACATTCTATACATTTTGATTTTTGATTATAAAGAATTTTTTTTGTAAAATCAGAAAATCTTTGAATTACTTCTGTCATTATATAATTCAAAACTTGCAAAAATCAATTTTTAAATACAAATTAAAATTTTATTAAAAATAATAACCATTTAAATGTATATTAGGTATATAAACAGTAATATTGCTATGATTAATATCGACGAACTTAAAAATGCCATTATACGCATAATAACAGATGGTGATATTGACATTGATTTGTATGATTTAAATGACACATCTGTAATGATTTGTGATATTATAAATTGTATGGATGAAACGTTAAATATAATTCCCGAAGAAGTCATTATGTGTATTAACAAAATATCCGAAGATGCCGAAGATCTATTAACTGATTTAATTGAAGGAGATGTCAAATTAGATTCTGATATTATAGTCCCAACCGCTGTGGGGTTAACTAAAATACCAGAAACTATAATTCAGAAAATATATGATAATATGAATTCTTCGCAAAATTATGAATATGAAATGGGAATCCCAGGTGAAGATATATTAATAGAACGTGTTATAGCTCTTTCTCAATTACCAAAATCCGAACAAAAGAGTGCAGCTTGGTTAGAAGAAAGAACTCGAATGGTTACAGCAAGTGAATTGGCAACAGTCGTGGGAATGCGAAGTTTTTTCAAAAATAAAAGAGAATTGATGACAAATAAAGCAAATCCATCAAAGGGTTGGTCTTCGACAGCAATGGATCACGGAAATAGATATGAAGAAGTTGTATGTCGAATATATCAAAAAAGGACTGGTGTTAAAGTTAATGAATATGGTTTGATTAAACACCAAGGTGGAAATGGAATTGAACCGTTAAAATTAGTAGGTGCATCACCTGATGGAATTAATACATTTGGTCGTATGCTTGAAATCAAAGTTCCGCTATCACGTGTAATTACTGGTGTTATATCACCGTGTTATTATGCTCAAGTCCAATCACAAATGGAGTGTTGTAATTTATGGAAATGCGATTTTGTAGAATGTACTATTCGCGAATACTTTAATATTAATGAATTTAACGAGGATTGTATGGAAGATATGGATGAAAATGATGAAAGATATACACATTTGACTTCTAAAGGTCTTGAAAAGGGATTAATTCTAGTAATATATAATCGAAAAACTGGACTTGAACATTATTATCCTGGAGTGCACATATCATATGAACGTGCTATGAAACGAATTGAAAAACGAAAGAAAAAAATGATAAAACAAGATAAAGATTATAAAATAGAGAGTTTTAAAATAGTATATTGGAGAGTAGAAGTATATTCGCAAATTACAATTGATAGATCACCAAATTGGTTTTTAAGAAATTTCCATCATATCGAAAAGTTCTGGCGAGAAATGAGATACTTAAAAGAAAACAATGAACTTAAACCACCATCACCAGTTTTTAAGACTACCGAATCGGTAGGTGTTTGTCTAATAGATTAATTTAATTGTAATTAATTCAAGATATAATAAATATAATATAATAATAATAAATGTTAAATATTCCATATTTACCTCAAGATATAATAGATATTATAGTAAGTTATCTTGATATAGACAGTCGAAGACTTCTCGGTGTTTATAAAAAGATAAATTTGGAAAAATATAAATCAATTGAGAGTGTATTGAGAACTCCATCAGACAAATATATTGAACATTATAAAATATACAATTTACCAAATTTGGTTGATATTCCTACACGCAAAATCCAACCGATTGATAATGATGAAATATATATATGTGTCATTGTTCGAGAGAATGTTGTTAAATATGATTTTGGGATGTATCGTTTAAGAAAGAAGACAAATGAATTTAATTCCAAACAAACAAAAAATATATTTTGGAAAGGAAATATGGATGATTATTATTGGGATTGGATTGATTATCAATTCTCAAATTATTAAAAATTGAAATTAAATTATATTATAGTAGTTAATTTAAATGATAGACAGTAACAAAGACAGTAACAAAGACAGTAACAAAGAAGATATTAAACATTATGTATTTTATTGTTACAATAGAACTATTTTAGAAAAATTTGAAACTGATGAATGTGATATATGTAATCATAATGAAACCAATGATGGGCACGAAATTGATAATGATGATTTAGATATTAGATTTTATACTAAGCGGAAATTCGATGCATATTTACGACCATCGACACGTGAGCATTTTGATGGTATGAATGGTATATATGCACTGGTAAATCTGTGTTTATGGAATGAAATGGATGTTAAATATCAAAATTTGGATGATGATGAATATGTTGAAGATGCATCTGATGATGAATTGATTTGTTATGTAGATGGAAATGAAGTTAATGGGTTTGATTATTTAAAAAAGAATAATATTCATTTGAATTTCGTTGAAGATGGTTGTACAGATTCAGGAGTCTGGAAAACCGATTAAATTTCTAAATAATAAAAATTTTAATTCAATTTAAATTCAATTTTAATCTAAATATATTAAAATTGAATTAAGTTTAAAAATATAATTATATTTAATATTAAATATGTCAGCACACGGAATTAGAACCAAACGTATTTGGACAGATTTAATGCGAGTTAATCCTATCGCTACAAATAATGCAGATATCTGGAAAAATCTAATTCATGTCAGTTATACTAATGATGACACAACTGATGTAAATGCGTGTTTGTTTGGTCCAAGTGATACTCCATACGAGAATGGATATTATTTCTTTAATATAAAGTTTCCTAATGACTATCCATTTAGTCCACCTAAAGTAAAATATCTTACAACAAATGGAGTTAGATTTAATCCTAATTTATATGCGTGTGGTAAAGTATGTTTATCAATTCTGGGAACATGGACAGGACCTTCATGGACTAGTGTTCAAACACTTGAATCTGTTCTTTTGTCTATTCAGAGTTTATTAAATAATAATCCACTAAGAAATGAACCTGGGTATGAACTTATTCCTGAAAATGATAAAAAGAATATTGAATATAATAATTATATAAATCATTCAGTATATAAGACAGCAATTCATTATATGTTGAATAATATACCTACAGAGTGTGAGGTATTTCTTCCATTGATTAGAAATCATTTTGTTATGAATTTTCCAAAAATAGAAGATAAACTAAATAAATTGATAGAAAAATATCCTAATATAGATACATTTGGAACCAGTGTATATGGAGGGAGTGTTAAAGGTTCATATCAGTATGTTCTAGATAAAATTAAAAAAGATTATAATATTCTTCGTTTTGTTGTAAATCCAGAAACAGATATATACACAGTTACAGATGATTGTGATATAACTTATACAGAATATGTTAAAATGACAGAAATAAGAAAAGAAGAAGAAGACAAAGAAGAAGACAAAGAAGAAGACAAAGAAGAAGATAAAGAAAAAGACAAAGAAAAAGACAAAGAAAAAGACAAAGTACAACAATCACAACAAGATAAAAAAGAAATTGTCAATAAAAAACTTGTTTCAAATGCTAAAAGTGGTCCAATTAAATCAAATACTAATATTAAAGCAAAAACTTTAAATATAGACGATATAATTGTTTGTGAACAAACAAATCGAACGTTTAAAGTTACATACGATAAACTTGGTAGAAAAAGATGGAAAATTATAGTTTAATTTGTATGTATAAATTAAATGAGTAATCTTAATAGTATTGGTGAAAATATTAGACGTTTACTTAACAATCAACAAAGACAACAAAAACAACAAAGACAACAATTACATGTAAGTGAAACAACAGAAAATCGAAGATTTAAAAAGACAAATATGCATGTACAAATTCCAAAATATATCTATATTGACAATGTTGAATATGAATTAAATAAAAATATAGGTGGACATATATTTTTTTATGGCAATGATTATGTTATGAAAGTTAATAAATTCTCATCTATGATAATTAAAGAAATCACAATATATGAAAAATTAAAGAAGAATTTAGATCAGAAATGTAAAAATAATATTATTAATTATATTGGAAGCGGTGACTTAGAATGTACATCATGTTTACCAGAAACATTTAAATTTTTAATTTGTACGAAGGGATCATTTGATATGTTTGAATATATATTAAATGAAGTTGAACCAATAGGTGGTTTTGGAGTATTTACAATGATAGAAATTTTAAAGATAATGAGACAAATTGCATATGGAATTCAATGTATTCATAACTCAAATATTGTTTATGTAGATTTGAAATTCGAAAATATTCTAATTGATAATAAAAACCCAAAAAAACCGATAATAAAGATATTTGATTTTGATGGTTCACATAACAATAATAATAATATTAAAAGAATAACTTATTCTTCTACTACAATGAGTCCTGAATTAAAAAGATATAATCATGAACGAAATAAAGGTAATCTTGATAACATAACATACCCTACTGATATATGGAGTATTGGTATAATGTTTGTTCAAATAATGAATGCATTTAGTATATTTCCCATTGATGAATATTTAAATGCAGATGATGATACAGATGAAAAAATATTTAAAAGTGTATTTGAAAAACATACTGATGGTGGATATTATTTCCAACAAATTAATTCAATGGAAAAATTTAAATATATTAATAAAGAAGAAAATAAAAAATTATGGAATTTAACAAAATTGTTAGTAAAAAGAATGATTCGATTAAATCCTAAAAAACGTATAACTATAGATAGTGTAATTAAAGGTATAGATTATATTTTAAAAATCAAATATTTAGATACTAATACTATAGAAAGAATAATAAATATATTTCCAACATATGAAAATATTTAATTATCCCAATATCTCATATCATAATCTATTCGTAATTTTAAAGTATATATACCAGCAATAAATATAAAAATAGATAAAATACTTATAAATAAATCTAACATACTTTATAGTGTAAATGTATATAAACTTTATACTATAAATATCAAAAATTATACAATAAATTGGTTTCGACAACTTGGACAATTTTTGTCTTGTTGTAAAAGACGATGAAAACATCGAATATGTAAAAAATTAAAACAAAAATCACATTGATGTAAACTACACAAATCTATATCATTTTTAACTAATGGTTCAATACATATAGAACATTCAATGTCATTATATATTTTTTTTATTTCTTTTAAGTGTTCTGAACTATCAAGACGACTTTCTTCTATTAACATAAGATTATCTAATATATTTGTATAGTATTTTGGTAATAAATAGTACGCATAATCATTTATATTATATATCCTTTTTAATGCTAAAAATATATGAGGACATAATGAACGAGGTTTAAAATCACTACATATACATTTAGGATTAAAATTTATTTTAATAGGATAAAATATATAACCATCTTTAACTCTGAGATGATATTTTTTATATGATGAAACAATCATATTTTTTCGTATTGACAAATCAATATTATTTGTAATAACTTTGCTTAATATCATAAAATATTTATACAATATATAAAATATAAATTTTTAAGTATTAACAAATTTATATTTTCACAAATAAACAAACTTAAATCAAGTAAAATAACATTCGATTGACCCATTCTGTGGTTTCTTTTTATATTCACCTCTATCTATTGCTTCGTAAAATTCAATAACATTTGGATGTGTTTTTATTTTTTTCTTATTAAAACCAGACAATGTAAGACCATCAAGTGTTCGTACCCTAGATAAAGCAACATATGCTTGTCCATATTCAAATATAGAATCACCAATATCAGTTTCAACAAAATCAATTGTAGTACCCTGCGATTTATGTATAGTAAATGCATAACCCAAAATTAACGGAATCTGTGAATAACTGATTTCAACTGTATCTTCGTCGAACGTCCAAATATGTCTAATAATTTTTTCTTCAATTCCATTAATAAATTTAACTACTGGAAAACCATTATCAAAACTTGTTATAATTCCCCTACTTCCATTTATCAAACCATACTCAATATTAATATTCGTTGTAAGCATAACTTGACACCCAATTGCCAATGTTAATGTGTTTTCAGCGTTAACATCTTTTATAACCTTTAATTTGAGATATTCAACAATTTTTTCATTTAGTTTTTTAGTTTCATCTTTTTGTTTTACGGATAATTTATAATCATATATATGTCGTTCTATATCAGAACTTAATAGAACACTTAAATTAGAACGATTAATAGATGAAACCATTTCTTTTCTAGCATACAAAATAGTGGGCATAATTCCTGAATCATTTTTTAATTCTGCCCCCAACCTTGATTTAAGGATCTTTCTCGTTGCTTTCGAACATTTACCCATTCTTATTTCACTCAAACAATCTTGAAATTCAGTATTAGATTGACGCATATTCTCTTTCAGATATATGGTCTCATCGAGAAGTTCCTTCCAAAGAGGTGATTCAAAACAGAACTTAGTGGATTTAACTGCAGGAAGTTGACAAAAATCACCAGACAATATAATTTGAACACCACCAAAAGGTATTTCAATACGTCTTTTAATATTACGAGCAATATAATCCAATTTTTCAAATAGTTCAGGACTAAGCATAGACACTTCATCAATAATGATTGTTTTGATTCGCATCCATTTTAATTTTTTAGTAAATGCTTTCATAACGTTTTTTAATAAAATATCTGCTGATTGTTCTCCTACCCCAATACCAGCAAATGAATGGATAGTTTTACCTCTTGGAAGTAATATAGCAGAAACACCAGTAGTACTAGTTACAGCAAGATAGTCTAAACTTTTTTCATCAAACTTATTTTGATGCCATTTAATATATTCTTTCATAAGTTCAGTTTTTCCTGTTCCACCAAGTCCTGTAATAAAAATATTTTCCCCATTTTTCATTGCGTTAAGTGCTGTTTGTTGCAGTGTATTTAACAACATATACTAATAAATATATCAATATATTCTTATATAATAGAATATATTCTTATATATTTGATTTATATATATATATATATATATAATGCAAACTCAAGAAGATTTTATAAAAAAATTATCTAAAAATATTATAGACAGTTTAAAGTGGTATACCGGTACTGGTTTTGGTAATTTTAATCAAAAATTACGAAGTGGAGAAGAACTTACTCCACTCCAAGTTAAACATCTAAAAAACATAGACGAAGCATATGACAAAGTACCCAGACTTAAGAATGATATTATAGTTTACAAAGGGAAAAAAAGAAGCACTAATTTTTCCGACAAAGCATTTATGTCTACATCTTATAATTATGATGATGCTTTAGAGTTTACTGATATGGGAGAGAAGAATTGTTGTATTATGGAAATAAGAGTTGTTAAGGGAAGTAAAATTTTACCAATAAAAAGTATATCAAAACATCCAAATGAAAATGAAGTATTATTGGATAGGGACGGTAACTTACAGTTAACAGCTGTATCAATAAATAAAAAAATGAAAGTATTACATTTAATATATACACCAAAAAATGCAATGAAAATAGAAAACGAGTATTCTCTAACTAATTTTTTAAAATCTAATAAAACGCTTATGAGATTTTCAGTTACATTCAACAAACATACAAATAACTTAGTTAGTAATAGGGGAAGAAATAAACCACACCAAAAACCCCAACAAAAACCCCGACAAAAAGTTCCACTAACAGTTCTACTATACAATATTACCAGAAAATCAACAGGTAGTCTCTTACCTAAATTACCTAAATAAAAACAAATTTACGAATCACCATATTCACGTTGTTTATATGTATCCATATCTTCTACACCCATATCCTTATTACATATAGAACATACTGCTTCAAGATTTTCAAGAGTATTCTGTCCTCCATATAGAACAGATAATTTATGTCCGCATTCAAATTCAAGAAAACTGTTTAAATAAACGTCACAAGTATAACATTTTTGATTATTTTGGGTAACTGATTTTTCCCATACCTTTGTTTTTAATCTTTTTGGTATATGTTTTCTTTTTGAGTAAGAAAGATGATTCATTTCATTATAATCTTCCCCAGAAAGAACATTTTTCATTATCCTATCAATCCATTCGTGTGTTTCCCCATATATACCAAGATATAGTGGGTATGCACCACCTTTTTCAGATACTTTGTTAAGCATAAAATCAGAACGATCGATCCAAGACTTCCAATCAATAAACCCAGAATGCTTATAAAAATTATTAATTTCTTCAAAAAGATTGATAATATCATCTATATTTTTTAAATCAAGTTTATTAACAAAATCCTTTTCATCAAGTTTAGTAACCATATTATCAAGATTTATATTTGGTTTATGTGGATTATTTTTAGTAGATACATACCTATTATATTTATTATTAATATGTTTTCGAAGACCATTATATATAACTTGTGCTTTACTTGTTTTACACAATTTAACAGGTTTTGAACCATTTACACTTTCGAATACAGAATGCATTTCTTCCAGTGAATTTACTTCATGAATATGAATAGTCAAATCTAAAGACTGATAATTTGGAAGTGAAGAAAGAATATAGTATCGATGTTGTCCATTAATAAGATAAAAATTATCATTTAAGTATCCTATATCAAAGATACCCAAATCCAAATATCCATATGTATTATGCTTACTCAATATTAAATGTCTTAGATTATCAGTCCATTTAATATCAAGTTCTCTTTGAATATCAGGAATATGTATATTTACGATTTTTAAGAAATCATTTGCGTTTAAAGTTATTGCATCTGTTTTAGATGATGATGCTCGTAATAACCCTTTACAATGCGACATATTTCTTTTTGCATATAAATCATTAAGAATTGGATTATTATATGACATAGTAATGAATGTAATTTAAAACATATAGTATTTCAACTTTACACCCTCGGAAATTTAAAATGGAACAAAATAATTATATATTATAATTATAACTATGAAACATAAAACAGAAGATTATAAAATTAGTGCTGTTAAATATTATATTAATAATGATTAGCATCTTTCATTTCATCCAAATCATCAGTTGTTAATGTTATATTTTGGGATTTATAATTCAATGCTATATGTGGCATAGCCATTTTTGGGTCAGTCGGTAATTTATGCAATGGAACATACGGTGCAAAAAAACTATCTTTTAATTCTACTTGAACTTCTTCATATTGTTTATCTGGTAATGGATTATTGCTTTTGCATTTGTCGCATTTATGTATGTTTGTTTTATTTTGCTTAATTTCTTTTATCATTAACATATCTCCTAAATTATCACCATAATGATATTGATATGTTTCGTCAATTTTATCTAAATATACTTCTAGTCTATAATTTTCAGGTACTATTCTATTGCCATCTTCATCAAATATTTCTTCTATTTTAACTTTATTATGAACAGGTAAATAATACGGATTAACATGTTCTGTTACATTACACTTTTCATATGCTGTTTCAGATATAAATGCCTTTGTTATTTTTTTAGTAATATCCACATCAAATGTATTTATAAATGAACCATCTTCAATTTCTTGATAAGATAATACTCTCATACATAAGTGTTTCGTTTCACCAATACAATAATAAAATTTAATAATATATTTGTTATCAATTAATGGGTCATCTATGACAGTACTATTTTCTTGAATACACTCTAAACACCATTGTTTACATAAAGGATCAGTTAATGCAAGGTTATCTGTTTCAGCAAACCAATTAAAATGATTATATTTGGTTTTTTTTACATGTATTAATTCTCCGATACGATGTATATACACATATGGTTCTGGATTACTCCAAAAATTAATTATTTTTTCTTTTATAAAATTCATACTTTATAATATGTGTTATTTTTTAAATCAATTTAAAATTTGTTAATCAATTTTAAATTTCCGAGGGTGTAAACCATTGTCATTGAAAGGACATATAATACGTTAAATTAAATTTATAAAATTGAAACTTATATTATTTAACGAGTAAATGACTTGTAATTCTGCGATTATGTCCGAACAGAATAAATATCCAGTAGGAAAATTTGGATTTATACCATATGATATGGATAGATTGCTATTGATTAGTGCATTCAATGCACTAGATGGTGCAGTTTCTGGATTTCAATATACCCCAAATTGGATTGCACTTAGGACACATAAACCACCAGTTGATTCCGGATTTATGTTTTGGAGTAATCCTCCCAAAGAAATACAAAATGTAATGGATATAATTGAGAAAGATTATCCTGGTCATAGTGGTATGACATTTGGTTGGACTATGCGACAACTTCAGTATATTGCTGTAAATGGTTGGGATGAATATGTTAAATTTTATATTGAAAATATCAAATAAATAATAAAATTTAATAATTAATAAAATTTAATAAAATTGAAAAAATTTTTTTATACTTATAAATGAGTCACAACATTGGAATTAAAAATATATGTTGTGAGATAGATAATGAATTTTCATCAAAATATAATAAAAATGAAATCAATAAAACAGTATGTCAAGATTTTATTAAATATGGTAAATGTTCTCATATTTATTCATATAATCATAATGGTATTAATATAAAAGGTTATTGGCATCCGTTTAATAATGAAACAATTAAAACAGAGTCGAATATTTAAAGCAATTCTTTAATTCCATATTCAAATTCAATCTCTTGTTTCCATCCAAATATTTTTAATTTATCATTAGTAATAAAATATCTTTTATCATTAAATGGTCTATCAGTAACGTATTCAATATAATCTTCAAAATTATCTGTATTATGAATGTATTTAATTAATTCTTTTGCAACTTCTAACACAGTTTTTTCGTGTTCTTCATCGCTACCAATATTATATATTTCTCCAATAATACCATTATGTAATATAGTATCAACCGCAGTGCATACATCATAAACGTGAATAAATGAACGTATAGCACTACCATCTCCGTGGATAGTACATTTATTACCAGATTTCAATTGTAAAATAAATTTGGGGATTATTTTTTCTGGATATTGATTTGGACCATACACATTATTACATCTGGTAATAGTGCATTTAATATTATATGAATGGTAATATGCATTTACAAACATTTCAGCAGCTGCTTTACTAGCTGCATATGGATTTGTGGGACATAATAAGGACATTTCATTTTTAGGTTTATCACCTATTAGTGATTCCCCATACACTTCATCAGTACTAAAATGTAGCATTTTAACATCGGGTTTAAATAAACGAATTGCTTCAAGAATTGTATGTGTTCCTTTTACATTATCTTCTGTAAAATTAATTGAATCCTCAAATGAATTATCAACGTGTGATTGAGCTGCAAAATGGATTATATTAGTTATAGAAAATTTTAAAAATAATTCTTTTAAAATTGTAATATCTGTTATATTACCTTCAATAAAAGAATAATTTGATGCATTTTTAACATTTTCAATTATATTATTGATAGAAGCACAATAATACAATGCATCGATATTTATAAATTTATAATTTGGATATTTCAAGACAGCATAATTTAGAAAGTTAGAACCAATAAATCCGCAACCTCCGGTTACTAATATGTTCATATTATTAAGTTATAATATTTGTTTTGTTTAAGTATGAATATCGAAATGCTTGATATTCTTTTTAAATACCATATTAAAATTTTAATTAAAAATAAGCAAACAAATTTATTCAAACCATGTAAAAGTGTTGAAGTTTTCAAAGATTTAGATATAAATAATAATATGCTTATTGAAAGAGACGAATTTAAAATATTTATTGACAGTATTGTATTAAGTAATAAAGAACGACACGAATCAATTGATAAAATTATCAATCAATTGTTTGATAAATATGATTTAAATAAAGATAATCTAATTGATTATTATGAGTTTCTAAAATTAATTTAAATATTAATTATCAGTTACTAATCATAGAACCACCATAACACCCAGTATTTTTAATATAATCAAAAGGATTGGCAAAATCAAACTTTATAATATGTATTAATTCTTCTTCTTTTTTAGTAATTCGAATTGAATAATCTTTTAGAGATTTTGGCAATCCCATAGATAATAGATGATTCGTTTCCGAATGTTTTTTTAAAATTGATAAAAATGAACGCATTGTATTTGGATTTTTATTTACTCCAAATTTAGCACCAATTATATTATTAGTTTTCCAATTCATAATAACTTTTATATCTATGTCAGGCAAATCTTCTATATCTTCTATAATTTTTCTATATAAATAATCTTGTTTCGAAGGAGTATATGTTTCAAATATAGTTTCAATACCTATACTAAGCATATACTTACGAATCAAATATATATCATCCAATGTTATATCATTAATATTTATATTTTCATTAATATCTTCTTCAATTTCTTTATCGTCATCTTCATCGTTCTCATTTGTTCGGATATAATGTTCTAAATCATTTGTTTCACCATTTTTTAAAATAATTAATCCCAATATAAAAAGACTTTTTAGCGAATCAAATATTTTCCGGGGACTTGAATCATTAGATATAAGTTTTATGTCATAATAAAATGGTTCTTGAACATCCTCTTTAAATATATCCCTAATATTACTTATGTAATTTTGAAAATTATTGTTCATAGTATAATATATTACAACAAAATAGTATTTTATACATTAAATAAGAGCATATTAATAAACTATTTATTTTGTCATTTGAATAATTGCAACAGTTATTATTGCAATTAATAATATAATCATAACTCCATTTGTTTTTTTTTTAAATTTTATAATAGTCTTCGATTTTGGTTCAAGTTCATTAGCAAGTTCAATCGCACTTGTAATAGCATATTCAATTCTTGTAACACTATCTACTCTATTATTATGAGGACCTACACTAAACAAATTATCAAGTTTTCCCATCTGATTTAAAAATCCTAATTTAGTTCTACCAAATGCAGTATCTTTAGATGTCCATTTACCATTAACTTTCACAACACCGTCATAAACAGTAGTTTTAATAGGTTCATTATTTATTTGCGTGTGTTCTTGAATTTGTCTCCAAGCTTCATTCACAACTTCATCTTTTTCTAATTCATTAACAGTCTTTTTAAGATGACTACTATAAGCATTAAAATCTACTATGGTACACGAAAGGACTGATACAATCGATTCATCGTGGGTCGCACCATTTGTTTGATATTTTGATTCTTCTAATATAATAATATTCCAATCTCCCATACACGAAGAACACCAATCAGTTTTGTATTTTATTTTTTTATCAAAATGTAATTGAAAACCAAATGACGAATAATGTGATTTTTCAACCCATTCTTTTAACCACGAATAAGATTTCCAATTATTTTTAACATCTATATTACTTTTTTCAATAACATTTAGTAATGCAATTGGAGGCATTGCAAGTACATAATTGTCAGCACCAATAGTTATACCTACATCATCGGATGAAGTATTTTTAATAAGAACATCAGATACTGTTTTAATATCTCTATTTTCATCATCATTTGTATTAATAGAATCTAAATAATAACCTGTCATTATGGTTACATTAGGTAGTGATTTGAGGTAGTTATATATTTTGTTTATCCATAACTCTGGATCCTTAAATTGTACAAATTTTGTGTCAAAATTTAGTGTAATGCTAAGAAAATCTTTCATCATTACCTTTTCAGGAATATTTTGTAATGCTATTGATAATATTCGTATAAATTTCTTACCATTATCAGTTATATTATTTTGATTTAACCATTCATCAACAGTTAATTCATTGCGATAGAACAAATTTGATATATAAGAAATAAATAATTTAATCATATCTGAAAATTCCAAATTATTATATAATTGTTTAATGATTCCAAACATACCATTTTTATATGTTTCAACTATTTCATCGTCAACGATAATCCCTATATGTTTAAGAATAGCAAAAAAGTGTGGGGATAATGTTGATAAAACGTGTGGAGAATGATGTGTGAAAAAACCATCAACCCATTCTACTCTCCAACAACCACCAAGATTTTTTTCTCTCTCAACAAGTGTAACATCGTGACCAGATTCTGCCAATAATAATGCAACAGTTAATCCTGTTGGACCACCACCAAATATGGCAGTATGTGTAGATTTTTTATTCATATTATATATTTTGATTATAAAAAGAAACCAAAATAAACAAATTAAATAAAATTAAACAAATGTATTAGACAAATTAACAAAAATTTATAAAAGTATTTTATTAGCGATATCTATATTAGTATATTTTTTAATTATATTATATGCAATCCATTTATTATTTATAAATGTAAAATACTTACCTGATAATGGATTACTTGAATAGGAATCCCAATCAAATCTTCTATCAATAGCTTCTTGTACTATTTCCCAATTATAATGTCTGTCCACATCGGATTCATAATATATATAATCATCTTCAATCATTAATGTCAGATATTCTTCATTACTATCAAAAATCGATTCATTATTTGGTTGAATCCATTCCTTATTTGGGTTAGAATTTATAATATCAATTGTTATATTTGGATTAAGTGATAAAAGTTCATATGACCATTGTTTATTTGGATTATTTTTAACAATATCCCAAGTAACTATAGGATTGCGTGATAACCATCTCCAACTCCAAGGTAGGTTTATATTATTTTTAACTATATTCCAAGTAATATTAGGATGTATACTCAATTCTCTCCAATCCCAACATAAATTTAAATTATTAAGAATATAATCAAACCATTTGGTACAATATTCTTCTTTCCAATAACTCTTTAATATATATGGAATATCATTATATGTATTGGATAACGAAGGATACGATAACATAATATAATATAATATATCAAATCTTAATATATTTTTATAAATATTTAAATAAAAAATATTAATATAGTTAAACTATAGTATGTTTATTAAATTAAAAAATAAATACAAACAAGAGTTTTATAATAGGTGGTTTGAATTTATAGATAATAATCCATTCTCGCTATCTAAAGACTTTCGTTATCTTAATTATTGGGATTGGGATACATTATCACGACATCCATACATTACTATTGATTTCGTTAAAAGAAATTTAAATAAACCATGGAATTGGAAATGGTTAACAATAAAAGAAAATATTAGTTTGAATGATATTAATGAAAATATTGAGTTACCTTGGTGTTGGATGACAATGTCTTCAAGAAAAGATATAACATTTGATTTTATAAAGAAAAACATAAATAAACCATTTTATTGGTATGACTTGAGTAAAAATAAGAATATTGACTGGGAAACAATTAAAAATAATTTGAATGAAAGATGGTATTGGTTAGCAGTATCAATGAATACTAATATAACATTCGATATTGTTAAAAACAACCCAAATATGCCTTGGCATTGGGAAGGAATATCTATGAATTCAAATATAACACTTGATGATGTAAGAAATAATATGGATAAACCTTGGAATTATATATGGTTATCATCAAATGTAAATATCGAATGGGATTTTATTATTAAAAACTCATATAAGAATTGGAACTGGTCTGAATTATCTGGTAATAAAAACATAACGTTTGATATTATAAAAAACAATTTGCATTTTCCTTGGAATTGGACAAGAATATCTCGCAGAGTTTCAAGTGATATTGTTATAGATAATCCACAATTTAACTGGGATTGGACTACACAAGGTTTGTCAACAAATTCAAACACCACACTCGAATTAATAGATAAGTATCATTATAAAGATTGGGACTGGTGTTCATTGTCATCGAATCCTAATATGACATTAGAATTTATTAAGAAATATCCCACCAAACGATGGCATTGGGATGTTATATCACATTCTCATATAGCAACATGGGATAATATTAGATTTAATCAAGAATGTAATTGGTGTATGTCAAGTGCATCTACAAATCAAACGATAACATTTAATATTATAAAAAATTATCGAGATATGAACTGGAATTTTTACAACGTCTCAATGAATCCAAATATAAGTTTAGATATAATATTAGATAATAAAGATTATCACTGGAATTTCAATGCATTATCATCAAATATGATGACAAAATCTTGTAATAAATATGTTAATAAAAAGATTAACGAATTAACGATAATGATATTAAATCGTTATGTTTATTATGATATAAGTATGATAATAATAGGTAAATTAAATTATTAATTAATGACAATTCAATTAAATATTAAAATTAAAATGTTAATGATATATAATATATATTTAATGACTAATAAATTGTATTTTTTTAATTATAATTTTGATTATATGGGTAAACTAGGTTTAGAACTAGAGAATATATCTATATCTAATACTATAAAAAATATAGAGAGTATAGCAGATTCAGTATTAATAGAAAAAACGGATGATATTAAATATGATTCTAAAACAATGTCAATAATAGTTCATTTTGGTAATGAAAGTGTAGATAAAGTAATATGTTATCATAATGATATAATAGAAAACGAATTTCATAAGAAGATATTATTAGATATGAGTAAATATGTTTTGTATAATGATGATTATGACATAAACTCAGGGCATATATTAGTATCAAAATTTAGAAGTGATTTACTTCAAGTAGACCCAAATAGACATCATGAAGAAATAATAGTATTTGGTGATGGAAAGATAACAAGAATGGGTATAGGAAGTTCTTGGTTTATTTTTAAAGATTTTCCTATAAACATACCGATATCACATATAAATAACTATACAAATGAATATCAATATACATATATGAATTAGTTTATTTTTTTTTCAAATTATTAATATACATATTTAATAAATTTTAATGATAATGGTGGTCTTGAATATATTGGGAGAACAATAATAGAAATTATATTTTTATTTGGTATTAGTATATGGTGCAATTCAAAGATAATCCTAGATACAAAAGGGTTTCTATTAAAGATAAGAATGGTAAAAAAAGAGTAGTATATGTTTTAAAGAAGCGTTTAAAGGGAATTATTGGTGGTGGACGTAGTACATATAAACCTAAATCTATACCTGGAACCGTACCTACTAGTCATATACGCCGTATACGCCGTAATAAACCTCCCCAAGAAAAACTTAAACAAATATTCAAATACAACAATCGGTTACGAAGATATCAACAGTCTATTAAACCTCAAATACATAATACATATATCATAAATTGTCATGGAAGAATAGATGATACGTTGCCTCCATTTGAATTGAAAAAAAATCATAATACTATAATGTTAACTAAATATGGTTGTTTATCAACTGCAACTGGTAATGATATACTTAATGAAAAAATTAAAGAAATATATATGAAAGGATTAACGTTATACAAAGAAAATGATAATTCACCATATATAAATGATAACGGTAAACAAATTAATGCAGAAATATGTTCCCATATATGTGGAAGAGTTTTTTCAGACAAAACATGTGGTATTAAATGTCTAAATACTAATTTGATGACTATACAGAATGGGCGTGAGAATAATTATATAAATGATTTATATTTGAGTTTTGATAATCCTAGTGGTGCTCCTTTTAATATAACGCAAATAGTAAACGAAAATGGAACAATACAATCTTCAATAATTGGAGGACCTCCTACGGGTGACAGACATAAATTATCCGATATTATAGGTTCTTTGGGAGAAGCAACATATATAGTTATTACGTGTAGATTACCAGAGAATTTAGATGATATGTATAGATATTATGATATGTTAAAATATAAATATAAACAGACAGACTTAAATATATATAAGAATTATTTAAATTCATTAAACGAAGAATTTAGAAAAGAAACCCAGGCACAAATAGAAGAACCTAAACAGTTATATGAAATTACAAATCCAGCATTAATTAAAAAAATAATGGAAAATAGAGAATCAAGAAGAAAAATAAGATTGGGAAAATATAATCCAAATCTCGAAAAAAAATTACGTCAAAATTATCATAATACTAGTTTAGCTCATGTGTTTTCATAAATCGATGGGAAATAAAATCATATAAGTGCGTTATCTAAAATCCATTTTATTGCGGTTTCAATAGGTTTATCAGTATAAACATCTGGTATTATCTCTTCTTTTTCATGAAAAGTACCATCAACAGTTGTTACGTATGAAACTGTAAGGTTAAGTGAAATATCATCATCCACAACATATGGTTCATTAATAGATAACTTTCCACCACTAGGTTCACCAAATAATTTAATATTTTTTTCATTACGACAAAAGATACTAGCACATAGTTCACCAGATGATATAGTATTTTTCCCAATAAGTATTGCAATAGGATATGGTAAGTATATATTATTTTTATATTTAGAATTGTGTTTAATATTATCTTTAACCAAGTTAATCCATTTGTTATCTTTATTTTCTACTTTTTTATTTGACCAAGCAAATAGACTAGTTTTATATAATATATCTGATAATGAATTCACAAATGGATAAAACCAACCACCAGTATGATTTCGTAAATCTATAATAAGACCATCCATATCTCTTTTTTCCCATTTACGTAAATTCAATCTAACACTATCAACAAGTGTATTATATTCAATACATTTTTCATACTTATCATATGTATCAAGGTAATAATTGTAATAAGTAATTATACCAATACCACTCTCAAATGAAAAATCAGGAGGTCGTTTATCAGCAAGTGTCTGATTTGAACCAATTAAAATACTAGAATGCTTATGATAACTATTTACATATTTAGTAAGAGCATTATAAAAGTCAGTTTTGTTTTTATAACTATCACACATAACATATGGTTTCCAATCGTTTACAATATTAGGAATACCATACTCATTGATATGATTAGTTATTTTAGATACAATATTTTTTTGATAATCTACCATACATTAGTAATGTAGGGTATAATTCTTTAAATATAAGATTATTTATTTAATCTAAACTTTAGTGGGGATTACTCCAAGGACCAAGAGTTTGAGTAACATAGTTATAGAATTCGAGTAGAGTCCATTGTCCATGTGGATTACTGACAGATTCAACCAAACTGAATGCATTATCAAAATGCAGTTGCCATATATTCTGTCGCGCTCTCAAATCTGCTATCCAATTAGCGTGGGATTCTGGAGGATTAGTACAATTTCTAGGAGAATTGAAACCATTAAAACCGGCACGTTGAATGTATTTACTTAAAATATTTTGTCCAACTTTACTATGTATAGATGTTTGTCTTAAAGTTCTTGGATTTGTTATTTTAGTATAATTGGTTTTCTTATCATTGTTCTGTTTATTGGATGTCATATATATAATAAGTAAATATTTAAATTAAACGAGGATGTTAAGAGTATAGTTAATGCATTGTTCTTAATATACCATAACTAATTTTGATATCATTGTGTTTACCATTGACATCAATGAGGTATGTTTGTTTTAATGCTTCTATATAACTTGATGGAGAAGATCCATACGCAAAACAATCAATTACATCAATGATATATCTAGATTTATGTCTTTTCTCTAATAGAAATATGATAATATCTATGATATCATCGTATTGCTCTTGTTTTATATTATTATTATTCATTCTTATAATTATTGCATCATAATATTTTGTCATACTATGTATTATAAAATGTTCGATAAGTTGCCTTTTCATAAATATTGACATAGTACTAATTTTAATCATAGTAAATAATTATAGGAATAGAACTTTAAATAATCAAATAGAATCAAAATACAAACAATTATGATGTAAATATGTTTATCATAGTATCAAAAGTATGGATATATATCCCATAATACAATGTATTGCCGGTTTGATACTTAAAGAACTATATCAAGTTGGATATTATATTTTAAGACCATAATATGGTTTGATGGAATATTATTTAAATAAAAAATTTTAATTACAATATTTTATAGTTGATTTCCAAAACTTATTTTGTTTTTCAAGTTCTTGTATTTGTTTATATTTTTTAAGTTCTTCAAAATAGGTTGTCCATACACAATTAGGACAATTATCGCCACAGCATTCCCAAGAGTTAGGTGGTTTGGGTGGTGATGTGCTTTTAGTATGTGTTAGTCTGATAAGTAAACTTCTCATATTATTTCCTACTAATTTAATTAACATTGTTATTACTTAATACTATTCATAAATCTTTATTATAAGTTATCTACAATGTTAATATAATTAGATTTTATTTAAAGAACTATATTAAATTGAATTTATTTTAAGACCATATTATGATGTAAATATTAGAGATTACTACTTAAAGAACTATGTTAAGGTTATTTATTCTATTTAAAGACCATAA
>Ga0209362_1000107_pt1 | contig 77356 bp, 67 predicted proteins | sample SaaInlV_165m_DNA_FD_184680 | JGI IMG/M metagenome (GOLD analysis project Ga0209362, IMG submission 184680) | Marine microbial communities from expanding oxygen minimum zones in the Saanich Inlet - Saanich Inlet SI037_S3LV_110m_DNA (SPAdes)... | ecosystem: Environmental > Aquatic > Marine >... | reverse complement strand
GACAGCCTTGAGCTTGGCGATGATGACAGCCTTGAGCTTGGCGATGATGACAGCCTTGAGCTTGGCGATGATGACAGCCTTGAGCTTGGCGATGATGACAGCCTTGAGCCTGGCGATGATGACAGCCTTGAGCTTGTTGATGATGATGCTATCGAATTGGACCTTGACGATGACGATGCGTTAGACCTGGACCTGGACCTGGACCTCGACGATGACGATGACGATGCTTTAGACCTGGACATCAGTGATGACGATGCGTTAGACCTGGACCTAGACGATGATGGCAGCCTTGAGCCTGGCGATGATGACAGCCCTGAGCCTGGCGATGATGACAGCCTTGAGCTTGGCGATGATGACAGCCTTGAGCTTGGCGATGATGACAGCCTTGAGCTTGGCGATGATGACAGCCTTGAGCTTGGCGATGATGACGCTATCGAATTGGATCTCGATGACGACGAAGAGTTTGACCTCGGTGATTTCGATGATGACGATGAGTTGAACCTTGACGAAGATGCATCATCCAAACTTGATCTTGCCAGGGCCTACATCGAGATGGGTGACAACGACGGCGCGAAGCCTTTGCTGCAAGAGGTTCTCGAAGAAGGTGATGACGTGCAGGTCAATGAGGCCAATGAACTTCTGGGTAACATATCCGGTAAAGCCTGAGTAACCAGTGCCACGGACAGCATTAATCGTCGCCTACAACGGCCAGTCATTCCATGGCTGGCAATACCAAAGCGAAAAAATACCCACGGTTCAACGTGATCTTATTCGTGCGCTATCGCTGGTTGCTGATCGCGATGTTGTCGTTCACTGCGCGGGCAGAACCGATACCGGGGTCCATGCCACCAAGCAGGTTGTACATTTCGACTGCGCCGTTGATCGGCCAAACAAAGCATGGGTGATGGGTGTCAACGCACATCTGGGTGATGATGTTTCAGTCGAGTGGGCTGGTCAGGTTGCAGATGACTTCGACGCAAGACGAACGGCCAATGCCAGGCACTATTTATACCTCGTTCACAACAATCGAATCCGTTCAGCCCTGATGCCAGAATACCTGACCCGCGAACGCCGGGTGCTGGACGAAAAAGCCATGGATGACGCGGCCCAATCGTTTGTTGGTGAGGCTGACTTCAGTTCTTTTCGGGCTGCGAACTGCCAGTCGAACTCTCCGATGCGCAACGTTATGAGTGTGGGAGTGAAACGGTATAACGATATTGTCGCCATAGATATCAAGGCAAACGCATTTCTTCACCATATGGTCAGGAATATAGTTGGGACACTTCTTGATGTCGGATCTGGAGAAAAACCCGTCACCTGGATTGCCGAACTGATGTCGAAGAAGGACAGGACCCTCGCTGGAATGACAGCACCGCCCAATGGATTGTTTCTTGTGGACGTTGATTACCCGGCAGGCGCGGGTATCCCCGGAAGTCCCAGATTGCCCCATTTCCTTCAATTCATTGCTTTATCCGGTGTTCGGTCAGGTGATCAAAGGAAGGGTTAGTCGAGTTGGCGTGGTTTTGCTAAACTCGCCGCCTTCGCAGGACAGGCAGTATTCAGGGTGACTCGGACTCGTATCAAAATTTGTGGAATCACTAATCACGAGGATGCTGCTAATGCAGTGGCTTGTGGCGCTGATGCGCTCGGGTTTAATTTCTTTAAAGGAAGTACGAGATATATTTCACCCGGGAAAGCCGCCGAGATTTGTGCACAGGTTCCCGCATTTGTTGCCACGGTTGGGCTATTTGTGAATGAACCATTAGCCGATGTTAATCGTATCATTGGAAGTTTGCGGCTAGGTCTCGTGCAGTTTCACGGCGATGAAACGCCTGAATATTGTGATTCAGTGGGGCATCTGTATATGAAGGCGTTAAGGGCGACGAACCGGGACCAGATAGAGGTAGAAGCGCAGTCCTTTCAAACGGCTCAGGCCATACTCGTGGATACGGCAACCGATGGCCAGTTCGGTGGAACGGGCAAAACATTTGACTGGCGTATGTTGCCAGACTTGGCTAAGCCTGTAGTTCTAGCGGGCGGTCTGGATGCAACTAATGTCGGAGCTGCCATAGCGGCCACCCATCCATATGCCGTCGATGTCAGCGGCGGTGTTGAGCGGTCCAGGGGAGTAAAGGATGTTGCGAAAATGAAAAAATTTGTTGAGGCGGTCCAATCCGCTGACAGGAGTAATAATGAGTAATGTAGACGGACACAATGAAAGTTTGTTTGCCTACCCTGATGAGTCGGGTCACTTTGGCCAGTTTGGCGGCAAGTTTGTGTCGGAAACACTGATGGCTGCGCTACAAGAGTTGGAATCTGAGTACTATCGGTTACGGAAGGACACGACTTTTCAGGAAGAACTTCAGCGAGACCTGTCTGAATATGTAGGGCGCGCTTCGCCGCTGTATTTTGCGCAACGGCTAACGACGCAAGCAGGAGGTGCAAAGATCTATCTGAAAAGAGAGGATCTGAATCACACCGGTGCACACAAGATTAACAACTGTATTGGCCAGGCGCTGCTCGCTAAGTACATGGGAAAGCCCAGGATTATTGCTGAGACAGGCGCAGGGCAGCATGGGGTTGCGTCAGCAACGGTCGCGGCCCGGTTTGGCCTTGAATGCCAAGTCTATATGGGTAGCGAAGATATTAAACGGCAGAGTCTTAACGTTTATCGAATGAAGTTATTGGGTGCAGAAGTGGTACCCGTGCATTCAGGTTCAAAGACTCTGAAGGACGCCTTGAATGAAGCGATGCGGGATTGGGTGACTAATGTCGACAATACGCACTACATTATCGGTACGGTTGCCGGCCCTCACCCTTACCCGATGCTGGTGCGTAATTTCCAGGCGGTAATAGGTGAAGAGACAAAAAGGCAGTTTGCAGAGCAGCATGGCGGATTGCCGAATGCCATTGTTGCCTGTGTTGGCGGCGGCTCTAATGCGATGGGAATCTTCTATCCGTTTCTCGAGGACCGGGAAGTCAGGTTGGTTGGTGTTGAAGCCGCGGGTTACGGGCTGGCGAGCGGCAAACATGCAGCGGCCCTGAATGAAGGAGTTGTTGGTGTTCTTCACGGCAACCGAACCTACCTTATGGGCGATGCCAACGGCCAGATTATTGAGACACACAGTATTTCGGCGGGGCTCGACTACCCTGGTGTTGGGCCTGAACACGCATTTTTAAAAGATATTAAACGGGCCGAGTACGTTGCCATAGATGACGAGGAAGCGCTTGACGCATTCAGAGCACTGAACAAACTTGAAGGGATCTTGCCAGCGCTGGAATCTTCGCATGCGGTGGCTTATGGCTTGAAGCTTGCGAGTAAGATGAGCCCGGATGAAAGTATCGTGATCAATCTATCGGGTCGCGGGGACAAAGACATTCCAACCGTGGCCAAGCTGGACGGTATCTCAATTGACTAGAAGTGGTGATAAGTAACATGGGTATGCTGTCTGAACGGCTCAAATCGTTAGCGTCCAACAACAAAAAAGCACTGGTCGCTTATATCGTTGCGGGTGATCCGGAACCGGGAGTCACTGTTCCGCTAATGCACAGGTTGGTAGAAAGCGGGGTCGACGTTATTGAATTGGGTGTTCCTTTTTCCGACCCGGAAGCGGAAGGTCCAGTCATTCAGTTGGCACATGAGCGCGCGTTGGCCCATAACGTTTCCCTGGGTAACTGTCTGGAGATGGCGGCAGAATTTCGTCAATCTGACAAGGTGACGCCAATTGTGCTGATGGGTTACCTGAATCCTGTTGAGACAATGGGATATGAAAATTTCGCAGCCAAAGCCGCGAGAGCAGGGGTCAACGGTACGATTATTGTTAACCTGCCGCCAGAAGAGGCGGTCGATATGTCCGCGATTCTGGAAGCGAACGACATTGAACCGGTCTATTTATTAGCGCCCACAACGACCGATGAAAGAGCACGGATGATTTGCCAGGCATCGAAGGGGTTCGTTTATTACGTCTCGTTGAAGGGTACGACGGGTGCGGGGAACCTGGACATCGATGATGTTTCTGAAAAGATGGATCGATTTAAAAAGCTTAGCCAGCTACCCATCATGGTAGGTTTCGGCGTAAAGGATGGCCCAGGTGCGAGGGCAGTAGCGCAGGTAGCTGATGGCGCTGTGGTAGGTTCTGCTATCGTTAAATTGATGGCAGAGCACAAAGGTGACCTTCAGAAATTGAATGACGAAGTAGGCCAGTTTGTTAGTGAACTCCGGGCAGCCATTGACTGACCAGACGCTATCCCTCGACCACTGGCTTTCGTACATCCAGGAAGTGCACCCGGTGGGTTGGGACCTTGGATTAGACCGGGTCAGCGAAGTCGGGCGTCGACTAAATCTTCTGCACCCGGCTGCCACGACTATTCTGGTGGCTGGGACGAATGGAAAGGGCTCAACCTGCGAATACCTCGAGCGCTTTGCCATGGCAAATGGGCTAAGCGTCGGCAAATCAACCTCACCACATATACACCAGTTCAACGAGCGAATTGCGATTGATGGGGTGCCGGTTCCAGATCAGTCCATTGTTCGCGCCTTTCAGGAAATCGAGTCAGCCAGAAAAGAAATCACCTTGACCTATTTTGAGTTTGCGACACTCGCTTCCTTATTCCTGTTCTGCGAGCAAAAAGTCGATGTCGCGATTTTGGAAGTCGGCCTGGGCGGTCGACTGGATGCGATGAACATCGTCGACCCGGACCTGACAATCATCACCCACATTTCCCTGGATCACCAGGACTGGCTTGGTAACACCAGGGCGGAGATAGCGCGAGAAAAGGCCGGCATTATGCGTGCGGGTGTTAGTTGTATAGTGGCGGATCGAGACCCTCCCGAATCTGTTTATGAGTATGCCTTAGAGATAGGCGCGTCACTCTACATTATTGGTCGTGATTTCGAATCGTTAGAAGATATTGACACCGTTTTGCCTCGAGACAGTTTCGACGCGGCACAGCAGGCGTCAAAGATGCTGGGATGGGATGTTTCTGGTTCGCAGGAAATCGGGGTAACCACTCGCCTGACAGGACGTAGAACCGTTATGGAAGATAAGTGTGAGGTTTTGCTCGATGTTGCGCACAACCCGGCTGCAGCTGCTAGTCTTGCAGAGCATCTGCGCGCGCACTGGGGTGGAAGGGATATTCATGCTGTGATTGGTATGTATAAAGACAAAGATATTGAATCAGTCTCAGGGATACTTATGCCGCTATTCAAGACCTGTCACCTGACGAGCCTGGATGATCCTCGTGGTGAGGATGCAGATCGGCTTTTGGGCCGTTTATCAGTCAAACCCGCCGGAAATGTAGTGACCTATGTTAACATCAAAGACGCGTTAGATGGCGCGAGGAAAGAGGCCAGCCCAGCTGACCTGATTTTGGTCTGCGGCTCTTTCCCCGTTGTATCCGGCGTATTGCAACTGTTGAATCAGACAGCATTAACGAAGAACTAAAACAGGGATCGGGACCGCTCGTCACGTGGACGCAAAACTAAAACAACGCCTGACCGGTGCCGTTATCCTTACTTCGCTCGCGATTATTCTGCTGCCGTTGTTGCTCGACGGTACCGAAGAAGACCGAGCTCGTATCGCTACCGATATTCCTGCGCCACCTAAAATAGATCTCGAGGACATCACGGTTCAAGACGTCATGCGGAAGATTGAGCAGATGGAAAAAGCCAGCGAAGCGCGCTTGCCCAAAGAAGTCGTAGACGAAACGGATTATGAAGCTGAGCCTGATCATATACTTGATAAAAACCAGCTGCCTGTCAATTGGAGTCTGCAGCTCGGTAGCTTTCAAAAGGAAGACAATGCCACCCGACTGCGTGCGCAGCTCAGGGACCAGAACTATAGGTCATACATACTTCATGCGAACACGAATGACGGCGAAATTTACCGTGTGTTTGTTGGTCCCTCCAGTAGCAAGGAAACACTGGTGGAAATGAACCAGGAAATTGAATCAAAGTTGAAACTGAAAGGCCGTATCGTACGTTACAGGATTGAAGACGACCGGGAACAGCTGGGAGGATGACGTTGGCAACTATTGACTGGGTGATTGTCGGGGTGCTGGGGGTATCTACGCTGATCAGCATCCGTCGCGGATTTGTTAAGGAGGCGCTGTCACTTATTACCTGGATTGCTGCTGTTTTAATAGCACGTCTGTTTGCTGGTCAGTTTACGGTAGTGCTTGAGCCCTATATTGAAACTGATTCCCTGCGGTTAGGTACATCTTACCTGGTTCTTTTCATTGCCACGTTAATGGTAGGGGGAATGGTTAACTACCTGATTGGCGAGTTTGTCAGAATGACGGGGCTTAGTGGTTTGGACAGGTTGCTTGGAACGATTTTCGGGTTTGCCCGGGGCGGCGTTATCGTCCTGGTAATTGTCGCACTGATGCATTATGTCTTGCCAGTAGAAGAGGATGATTGGTACCAGCAGTCTCAGTTCATACCCCGGATAGTCACCGTCATTGAAGAGTTTGGTCCGATTTTATGGGAACAGGGTGAAGGGTTCTTGGATAAGAATCATGAGTTAAGGCCCGATAGCAGTGCGGAACCAGTGTTAACCAGCAGTCCTGAACAGGTGGGAGCCTGAAGGAGGCACCATGTGCGGCATAGCAGGAATGGTAGGTAAGGGTGATGTAAGCCACGAGCTCTACGATGCGCTTACACTTCTTCAGCATCGAGGCCAGGATGCGGCCGGAATGGTTACCTGTGATGGTGATCGGCTCAATCTTCGAAAACGGAATGGCCTGGTACGGGATGTATTCCGGCAAGATCATATGGACCGTCTCAAAGGCAACATGGGGATAGCCCATGTGCGGTATCCCACTGCGGGGACGTCCAGTTCCGCTGAAGCGCAACCTATGTACGTAAATTCTCCATTTGGTATCTGTCTTGCCCACAACGGCAACCTGACTAACGCCAACGAATTGAATGAAGATCTTTTCCGGTCGGATCGAAGACATATCAATACCAATTCGGATTCGGAGGTTTTACTCAACGTCTTTGCGCACGAACTTCAGGCTGTGTCGTCGCTTAGAACGTCTCCGGATGAAATTTTTCAGGCTATCAGTCGTGTCCATCAAAGGGCTGTTGGCGCCTATTCGGTTGTTTCCCTGATCACAGGTTACGGCATTGTTGGATTTCGGGATCCCTTTGGCATACGGCCCCTGGTTTACGGCAAGCGTGAGTCAGCAAAGGGTGTCGAGTACATGATTGCATCTGAATCTGTGGCTTTGAGTGTTCTGGGCTTCGAGCTGGTGGCTGATGTTAAGCCAGGAGAGGCGGTCTATATCGAATCCGATGGGCACATTCATACCCGGCAATGCACGCCAGCCGTGGTATATAGTCCCTGTATATTTGAGTATGTTTACCTGGCTCGCCCCGACTCGGTTATAGACGAAATTTCGGTATACAAGGCCCGCCTTAAGATGGGAGAGAAACTCGCGGATAAAATTCTCAGGCTGTATCCGGACAATGATATTGATGTTGTTATCCCAATACCGGATACCAGCTGTACCGCCGCCCTGCCGATGGCCCATAGGCTAGAGGTAAAATATCGGGAAGGCCTTGTAAAGAACCGCTACATAGGGCGAACGTTTATCATGCCGGGCCAGGCGGAACGAAAGAAATCAGTTCGCCGTAAATTAAGCCCGATCCAACTTGAATTCCGTGGCAAGAACGTCCTGTTAGTGGATGATTCTATTGTGAGGGGAACCACGTCTAAACAGATAGTTCAGATGGCGAGAGAGGCGGGCGCGAACAGGGTGTATCTGGCTTCTGCTGCACCGCCGGTTCGCTATCCCAATGTCTATGGCATTGATATGCCCTCGGCTACTGAGTTTGTTGCACATGGCCATACCGTGGAAGAAATAGCGGAATATATAGGTGTTGATTGGCTGGTCTACCAGGATTTGGAAGATCTGGTTGAATGTGCTGCGGGTATTAATTCTTCGATTGATCGCTTTGATTGTTCAATTTTTGATGGCCAGTATGTGACAGGTAATGTGGGCGATGAGTATTTCGACAGGATTGAGTCGTTACGAAATGACTCTGCGAAAGCTCAGGACCCCGGTAATGCCGAAGTAATCGAGCTGCACAATCAAGGTTAATAATGCGTAGTGTCATACAGGAAACTGTCGATCTTGTCGGCCAGGTAGTGCTTGGGAAAGAGCAGCAGATAAAGTTGGCAGTTGCGTGCCTGCTGTCTGAAGGTCACCTGCTGATTGAGGATATGCCGGGTATGGGGAAAACCACCCTGGCTCATGCGCTAGGAAAGGTATTCAACCTTTCTTACAACCGCATCCAGTTCACGAGCGACATTTTGCCGGCTGATATTATCGGTGCGCCGGTGTTCGATAAGGAGAGTGGCCAGTTTGTGTTTCACGAGGGACCAATCTTTAACCAGTTGATTCTCGCGGATGAAATTAATAGAACAACCCCAAAGAGCCAGAGTGCTCTGCTTGAAGCCATGGAAGAAAGGCAGGTCACCGTTGACGGGGACTCGATGCCACTTCCCGAGCCTTTCTTTGTGATTGCTACCCAGAACCCAAGCAACCAGGCTGGCACGTTTCCGCTGCCCGAATCCCAGCTTGATCGATTTCTGATGAGAATTGAGTTGGGTTACCCCGATCCCATCGCAGAAAGAATATTACTTCAGGGACAGGATAGAAGGGTAGTGTTAGCAACGCTCGGAAACACAATCAATCTGCTGAAACTGCGCGAACTGCAGGCACACTGCAAAACGGTAAAGGTTTCGGAGGCTCTGCTGGACTATATTCAAAGAATCATCGCCTACACCAGGGAAACGTCGGAATTGACGCATGGGTTGTCTCCGCGAGGAGGGATGGCACTCCTGTCCAGTGCCAAGAGCTGGGCTTTCATTGACGACAGGAACTATGTAGTACCTGAAGACGTCCAGGCCGTTCTGCCGTCGGTCGTCGAGCACAGGCTCAGGGAGTCCTCAGACTCTACAGATCATGTTGGGTCAGCACTCGCGCAACGATTGCTGGCGAATGTAGATGTGGTTGGCTGAGGGCAATATGCCGGCAGCCACAAAGAAAGACGGCAGACTCGGTGTCTTCTTTAATGAGGCGAAACGCTCCGAAAGATTTAACCGCTGGTTGAGCGCTCGAATGCCTCCTGCGAATTCAGTCACCCTGGATCAGCGAAAAATATTCATTCTACCGACCAGGCAGGGTATGTACTTTGCCTTACTGGTCTGTGCCATGGTGATTGCAGGCATCAACTACCAAAACTCATTGATTTTCGCGCTGGCCTTTCTTCTGGTGAGCCTGTTTATGGTGGGTATGCTGCACACTTACCGCAACCTGTCCGGGCTGACATTGGTGGCGGGCAGCACACGTTCGGCCTTCGCCGGCGAGGAAGCCGAATTCACGACCGTGCTTAAGCGACTGGGTGATCGAACCTATGAATCGCTACAAGTGGGCTGGAATCGTGAATTATTATCCCGGGCTGAGCTGGTGCAGGATACGGAAGTTCGGATTCGTTCTTTTGTTTATGCTGAAAAAAGAGGCAGGTTCAACCCCGGACGAATTATGGTTCAAACTTTCTATCCATTGGGACTGTTTAGGTCCTGGTCATGGGTTGATCTGGATATGTCCACTATTGTTTACCCCAGGCCAATTGCCGGTGGTGAACTACCCAGTGCCGTGACCACCAGTGACAAGGAGGGCGAACTGGTTCTTCGTGATGGTGCGGAAGACTTCTACGGATTGCGTGAATACCAGCCGGGCGACTCAACCCGCCATATTGCATGGAAGACATACGCTCGTTCCGAGACTTTAATGACCAAACAATATGCTGCCTATGCAGATAGGCGAGTGTGGCTGGAATGGGATTACTTCGCGGGAACGGATAAGGAGCGCAGACTCTCGCACCTTTGTTACTGGGTGCTTGCACTGAACAGAACTAATGATGAGTACGGGTTGCGCCTTCCAGGGGTCGAGATTGAACCCGGAAGGGGTGAGCCTCACAGGGATCGCGTCCTGCGTGCGCTCGCACTGTGTGATGCCGACTGATGGACTGGATACCACGAAATGTCCTTATCCTGCTGCTGGTTGCACTGGCCCTGGTGATATTGCCGCATGTGGTCCGATTACCTGTCTGGATTACCCTGCTCTGCATTTCTTGCTGTGCCTGGAGGATCATGGTTTTCCGAGGGCACTGGTCGTACCCGAGAAAATGGGTGAAGGCGTTGTTTGTCTTTGGTGGGTTCCTGAGTGTCGGGTTTGGCTACGGTACCTTGCTTGGCCTAGAACCGTGGATCGCGGCGCTGATTTTGGCTTTTGTGCTAAAACTTCTTGAGATGCACCAGCATCGTGATGCTCATACTGTGATCGTACTTGCTTACTTCGTCGCGTTGACAGAATTCCTGTTCGAACAATCCATTCCTTACATGCTTTATATTTATGCGTGTATTACGGTGATCACTGCTGCGTTGATTGGACTGAATCAGGAAGCGGCTAATGTCTCCCTGCAGCAGGCCATGAAAAAAGCTTCAGTCATGCTGTTACAGGCCATGCCGTTAATGCTGGTGTTGTTTGTTCTGTTTCCAAGGATTGCACCGCTCTGGACCGTGCCCCTTCAAACCAATATCGCCAGAACCGGTGTTACCGACAGATTAGCGCCGGGTAATATCGCGCAGCTGGTCCAGTCCGATGAGTTAGCCTTCCGAGCGACATTCGAAGGACCTGTACCTTCCTCCAGGCAGCTCTATTGGCGAGGGATCGTGCTGTCTTACTTTGATCACGAGGACCAGGCATGGACCCAGCAACGCCCGGGTGTTTATGGCCCAACATTGCAAAGCAAAGACGGTGAAGTGCCCTGGAAGGACAATATGGAATACCTTGGCGACGAGGTGAAATACAGTATTGTGATGGAACCCACGAACCAGAACTGGGTATTTTCGCTCACGTTACCAAAAGCGGAAGGCGCCGGTCGCATGGGTTTGGTGCGTGATTTTCGTTTCTATTCGCTCCAGAAAATCAACGCGAAGTTTCGTTATGAGCTGACGTCTTATCTCGATAATCGAATGGATATCACACTATCTGACTTCTGGCGTTATCGATACACATTGCTGCCAGACGATGACAATCCGAAAACGTCGGAGCTTGCTGGATCTCTTCGGGCGAGCAGTGATACACCCGAAGAGTACATGTCGAATGTAATGCTTTATTACGCAACCGAAGGGTTCGTATACACCCTGCGACCACCGACCCTGGACGGCGATACTATTGATGAGTTTCTGTTCAACTCCAGGCGTGGATTCTGCGAGCATTTTGCGAGCAGTTTTGTGTACCTGATGCGAGCCGGGGGTGTACCTGCTCGAATCGTCGTCGGCTATCAGGGTGGTGAATACAATCGTCGCGGTAACTATGTGGCTGTCCACCAGTTTGATGCACATGCCTGGTCAGAAGTCTGGCTAGAGGGGCGGGGGTGGGTAAGAGTCGATCCGACTTCTGTCGTATCACCGGAGCGGATTGAAAGTGGACTTGAGTCCGCGGTGGAAGGCGAATTCCTGTCTGATATCGGGTTGTCTCTGATGAAGTTCAGGTCCAGTCTCATTATCACCGAGCTCAGGTTACAGTTAAGTGCGCTTAACCATTACTGGGATGCCTGGGTGGTGGGTTACTCACCTTCAGTCCAGATGTCGATGCTTAATCGTTACCTCGGAGAGCTGAACCGGCAGACCCTGGGTATGATTCTGGTATCAGTGTTTTTCGGCATGCTGGGCTTTACTGCGTTACTACTGCTGCTACGAAGAAGCCAGCACAAACTTGCCCCCGCTGATCGGGAGTACCTAAAGTTTTGTCGGTACCTTGCTAACCAGGGGCTCGCAAGATCAATGGGTGAGGGCCCAATCAGTTACGCAAGGCGCGTCGTCACCCTCAGGCCCGAGCTGGCGACATCGGTTGATGCGGTAACAGATGCTTACATCCGAGCGAACTTTATCGACGACCGTCCCGAGGATGTAGACACCCTCAGGAAAGCCGTGCGAAGAGTAAGGCTTAGCGTACTGGCGGGCGCCTAAGTTGCCGCGACGATGTTAATTGCGGGAATGATTGCCTGGTCAGCCGAGTTCTGGAACGATTCAATCTGGTGGAAGTTCAGGTAGCGATAGATATCATCAGCCATTGTATCGAGGTCCTTCATGTATGCCAGATACTCCTCTACAGACGGGAGCTTACCGAGAATGCTTGAAATAGCAGCCAGCTCAGCAGAGGCCAGGTAAACATCTGCTCCATCACCGAGCCGGTTGGGGAAGTTTCTGGTGGAAGTTGACACACAGGTGGAGTTTGGCGCTATTCGAGCCTGGTTCCCCATGCACAGTGAGCATCCGGGCATCTCGGTTCTGGCACCCGCCTGGGCGAAGACGTTGTAAACGCCTTCCTCCATTAGCTGATGCTCATCCATCTTGGTGGGTGGAGATATCCAGAGTCTTGTCGGAATGGAGCTGGCGTTACTCAGCAATTGTGCCGCCGCGCGAAAGTGTCCGATATTGGTCATACACGAACCGATGAACACTTCATCAATTTTTGTACCAGTTACTTCGGATAGTGGCTTCACATCATCCGGGTCATTGGGGCACGCGAGCAGCGGCTCCTTGATTTCGTTCAAGTCGATTTCGATGATTTCTGCGTATTCGGCGTTGGCATCGGGTTCCATGAGAACAGGGTTAGCTAACCAGACTTCCATGGATTCAATTCTTCGGCCGATGGTTCGTGCATCACCATAACCCTCTGTAATCATCCATTTTAGCAGGGTGATGTTCGAGCTGATGTACTCGATAATCGGTTCCTTGCTCAGCCTGATCGTGCAGCCTCCGGCGGACCTTTCTGCGGATGCGTCACTGATCTCAAAGGCTTGTTCTACCTTGAGGTCAGGAAGGCCTTCAATCTCAAGAATGCGACCAGAGAAAACGTTCTTCTTGCCTTCTTTGGCAACGGTCAGCAGTCCTCTCTGGATAGCTGCATAAGGAATGGCGTTTACCAGGTCCCTGAGGGTAATTCCTGGCTGCATCTCTCCCTTGAATCGCACGAGCACGGACTCTGGCATGTCGAGCGGCATCACACCAATAGCCGAAGCGAATGCAACCAGGCCAGAACCGGCGGGGAAACTGATACCCATCGGGAATCTTGTATGTGAGTCTCCGCCGGTCCCAACAGTGTCGGGCAGTAGCATTCGGTTCAGCCAGGAGTGGATAATGCCGTCACCAGGTCGCAGCGCAACACCGCCCCGTGTCTGGATAAAATCAGGCAGGGAGTGTTGGGTATCAATATCAACCGGCTTTGGATAAGCCGCCGTGTGACAGAATGACTGCATGACAAGGTCGGCAGAAAACCCGAGGCAGGCCAGTTCTTTCAGCTCATCTCGTGTCATGGGTCCGGTTGTGTCCTGAGAGCCGACGGTGGTCATGCGAGGCTCGCAATAGGTACCGGGGCGCACGCCTTCAACATTGCAGGCTTTGCCGACGATCTTTTGCGCCAGTGTGAAGCCTTTCTCGTTGGCCTCGACAGGTGTTGGCTTCTTGAACACATCGCTGGGTTCAAGTCCGAGAGCCTCTCTTGCTCTTTCTGTCAGTCCGCGACCAATAATAAGAGGGATTCTTCCTCCGGCGCGAACTTCGTCGAGTAAGACGGGTGTTGATAGTTCAAACTCGCTAATGGTATCGCCGGCCTCGTTGGTGATTTTTCCTTCATAGGGGTGGATGGTAATAACATCGCCCATCGCCATCTTTGTGACATCACATTCAATAGGTAGCGCACCTGCATCTTCCATGGTGTTGAAAAAGATTGGTGCGATCTTGCCACCAAGACAAACGCCGCCGTCTTTCTTGTTAGGAATATGGGGAATGTCATCCCCCATGTGCCACAGAACTGAATTGGTTGCTGATTTTCTCGATGAGCCTGTCCCGACAACGTCCCCGACATAAGCGAGGGGATGACCTTTTTGCTTCAGTTCTTCGATGGTCTCTAACGGCCGGTCCATGGTTTTGATGAGCATGGCTTTAGCATGTAATGGGATGTCGGGACGACTCCAAGCATCTCCTGCCGGAGACAGGTCGTCAGTATTGGTTTCCCCGTCCACCATAAATACTGTAACGGTAATTTTTTCAGGGACATTTTCTTTGTTGAGGAACCATTCCGCATTAGCCCATGATTGCAGGATCGACATTGCGTGCTCGTTAGATTCGCTTTTTTCCACGACGTCATGAAATGCGTCAAACATCAGTAGTGTTTTTGACAAAGCGCTCGCTGCTGTTGCAGCAGTTGCATCGTGATCGAGCAGGCTGATTAATGGTTCAATGTTATATCCGCCAAGCATTGTGCCGAGAAGTTCTGTTGCACGAACGTTATCGATGATGGGTGAATGCGTTTCGCCTTTGGCGACAGCGGCGAGAAATGCCGCCTTAACATAGGCGGCGTCATCAACCCCTGCCGGAATCCTGTTCTCGAGGAGATCGGTAAGAAAAGCTTCTTCACCTGCTGGAGGATTCTTCAATAGCTCGACCAGTCCATTGACCTGTTCAGCATCCAAGGGTTTGGGAACAATGCCCTCAGCTGCACGTTCTTCCATATGTTGTCGATAGGCTTTAAGCACGACCTTTACCTCACTGTATAATGACGAACATGTCGTCCGGTTCAAAAAGTTGGCAAGTGTACTGGATGCACGGCTTAAAGTTAAGTCAACAAAGACCCCCACACAGTGTAAGGCTATGAATGTGAACAGTTTTTTAAGGTGTAAAACACCGGATTTGTGGCTTGAACAAGCCGAAGACAACCTGTCAGTTTTGCTGATTGATCATGCGAACTGCGAGAAAAAAGCCGCGTCAACCGCATTAAACCTGATGTACCGGCATGTTGATCAAACTGAAATGATTTTGAAACTCTCGAAAATAGCCCGAGAAGAGCTTCGACATTTTGAACAGGTGGTGGCTCTACTGAAAGATCGGAATATAACCTATGCCCAACTTTCTTCATCCCGCTATGCGGGAGAACTTAGATCAGGGGCACGCACCCATGAACCAGCCCGGCTAGTCGACGTGCTTATTATCAGTGCCATAGTGGAGGCCAGAAGTTGCGAACGCTTTGCGCGGCTGATAGATATTCTGGATGACGAACTTGCGGAGTTTTACCAGTCACTCCTGAAATCTGAAGCAAGGCATTTTCTATTTTACCTTGACCAGGCTGAAAAGATTGCCAACGGTGAGGCGATCCAGGATCGTATCGATTTGTTTCTAGAGGCGGACGAGCGTCTTATCCTCACGCCGGATCCGGATTTTCGATTCCATAGCGGGGTCCCTGTTATCTAAGCAAAGATTCAGAAGTCGTACTGAACCAGTTCCAGGTCTGCTCCATCCGCTCTTAGAAATTGTGTCGATGTGTGCCAGTCGCCAAGAACGTACCGGGTTCCAGGGCCGAATAGCAGGTCGACCTGGTGAACGGCAGGACGATGAGTATGACCGTGAATCAGAATCGAGGTTTCGGCCTGGTTCATTACGCTGGTCACTTCTTCCGGCGTGACATCCATAATTTCTTCGGTTTTTTCTCGAGAAACTTTCTGGCTTTTTGTCCGTATCTGTTCGGCGATGATTCGCCTTTCCGGCATCTGTTTCGACAGAAAATCCTGCTGAAAGGCGTCTGAACGTAACAGAGTTCTTGCTTGCATGTATTCCTCATCCCTGGTGCAGAGGCTGTCGCCATGCATTAACAGGGCGGGTTGATCACCTAGGGTAATAGGGTAGGGGTCAGGGAGTAGTTTCGCACCTGCAGCATTGCAAAATGCATCACCAATCAGAAAATCGCGGTTGCCATGCATAACAAATACATCGCAGGTCAGAACGGATAACGCATTGATCACTTCGTTATTCAGGGGGGATTGGTCGTCGTCTCCCAGCCAGAGTTCGAAAAAGTCGCCGAGAATGTACAGCTCATCGATATTTTGGCAATGCTCGCTGAGAAATTTTGTGAACGCCCTGGTCAGATCCATCCGGTTGGTGTCCAGATGCAGGTCTGAAATGAATATTCGTTTCATGAAGTTTTTACCTTGTGTTAATCGACCACTTTAATACTGTGCTTTGGCTTTGTTTTCGCGGTTCGCAGTGCTTTTTCAATGCTAACGGCTAAGCCTTTGCTTTGCTTAAAAAAAACGTCAATATCTTGTTTGACTGTATCCAGCCTCGTTAGTAGAATGCGCCCCTTTCTAGCACTAGGTAGGCTAGAGGTTGCGGTATTATCCAGTGCTTTATGGTTAAGCTGCAATGACCTTTGTTCGGGGTATAGCGCAGTCTGGTAGCGCGCCTGCTTTGGGAGCAGGATGTCGGGAGTTCGAATCTCTCTACCCCGACCAAATTCCCCATGAGGTGATACGACCAGAAGGTCAGGGTTAATGCGCCCGTAGCTCAACTGGATAGAGCATCGCCCTTCTAAGGCGAGGGTTGAAGGTTCGAGTCCTTCCGGGCGTACCACTATAATGGGAGTAAGGGCAATGGTGGGCGTAGCTCAGTTGGTAGAGCTCCGGATTGTGATTCCGGTGGTCGCGGGTTCAAACCCCGTCGTTCACCCCAGATTGAAGGTGAGGACTGGGAAGACGGACTGACGGCGTTCGCGGCAAAAGGTTTGCCCGTACAAAGCCCGTCGTTCACCCCAGATTGAAGGTGAGGACTGGGAAAAATGGTCTCCACCCCTGATACAACAAACATGCGAGAGTGGCGGAATTGGTAGACGCGCTGGTTTTAGGTACCAGTATCGTAAGATGTGAGAGTTCGAGTCTCTCCTTTCGCACCATATTAAATCCAGGATAATTAGGTAGCAGCATGCAGGTAACTGTCGAAACCACAGCAGGTCTTGAACGAAAAATGCGCGTGGTTGTACCCTCGGAAAGAGTAGAAGTCCAAGTCACAGAGAAAATCAAGCAGACCGCCAAACAGGCCAAGATCAACGGATTCCGGCCAGGGAAGGTGCCTCTGCGTGAAGTAAAGAGACGGTTTGGTGCAGGGATCAGGCAGGAAGTTTCCAGTGAAATGATCCAGTCAACCTATGGCGAGGCGCTTCAGAAGGAAGACATTAACCCGGCGGGTATGCCTAAGATTGAAGAAGTTAACATCGAAGAGGGCAAGGACCTTGAGTACACGGCCGTCTTTGAAGTCTTCCCCGAAATAGAAGTCAGCGGTCTTGAAAGTATAGAAGTAGAGCGCCTGTCCAGTTCCATCGAGGAAGCTGACCTTGAAAAAATGATCGACACACTGCGGGAACAAAGGCTTGTATACGCCGAAACTGATCGTGCTGCTGCTGAAAAAGACCAGGTGAACCTGGATTTTGAGGGGTTCCTTGAAGATGAACCTTTCGAGGGTGGAAAAGCAGAAGGCACAGACCTTGTGCTTGGCTCAGGTTCTATGATCCCAGGGTTTGAAGATGGGCTTACAGGCTTAAAAGCAGACGAAGAAAAGGATCTTAAACTCACTTTCCCTGAAAACTACCAGGCAGAGAACCTGGCCGGCCAGGAAGTGTTGTTCAAAATTAAAGTAAACAAGGTTTCTGAACCAGAGTTGCCAGAACTGAACGATGCGTTTTTTGAGCAGTTCGACGTCAAGGAAGGCGGAGTTGAAGCATTCCGTAAAGAAGTCACTAATAATATGAAGCGAGAGCTGGATTCTGCGATCAAGACCAAGGTCAAGGATCAGGTGATGGACGGGTTGAGCGAGAATAACGAGGTTGACTTGCCGCAGTCGTTAATCGACCAGGAAGTGAACCGAATGCGCCAGGAAGCCGTGCAACAGTTTGGTGGTGGCGCTCAGTTTGATCCAAGCATGTTGCCAGCGGAAATGTTCACCGAGCAGGCTCAAAAAAGAGTAAAGATTGGGCTGATCGTTAGCTCAATTGTTGATAAGAACAACCTGGTGGCCGATGCTGAAGCGGTCAGAGAAACTATCGAAGAGATGGCTGCCACCTATCAGGAGCCTGAAGAGGTCATCAACTATTACTACAGCAATGAACAGCAACTCAGTCAAATTCAGAATATGGTTCTGGAAGCGCAGATTGTCGATTTCGTGCTGGATTCGGCTAAAGTGACTGATAAAACAGTCAGTTATGACGAGGCTGTGAAGCGTGAAGCTGAGCTTCCTGCCGAGGAAAGTGACGAGTCTCCAGACGCCGAAGACTGATTTTTTCTACTTAGCCATTTGAATTGTAAGGTAATTGTCGAGCTTATGTCTCACAATTTAACCTGAAGTCAACCATTGAACTTTTGTTAAATTGCCGCAATATTATGGGTTGACGTTATACTGACCCAGTCCACTAAAGAGAAATCCCATGCATACATTTGACGATACGTTTCCAACTGTTACCCAGGGTCTGGGTCTGATACCAATGGTTGTTGAACAAACCGCTCGAGGCGAACGTTCCTATGACATTTTTTCGAGACTGCTGAAAGAAAGAATCATCTTTGTCGTAGGCCCTATAGATGACAACGTTGCGAACCTTGTTGTGGCCCAGATGCTTTTCCTGGAGTCTGAAAATGCCGACAAAGATGTGCAGCTTTATATCAACTCACCGGGTGGTTCAGTGACATCCGGCCTGGCGATTTACGACACCATGCAGTTTATTAATAGTGAAGTGTCGACAATGTGTATTGGTCAGGCGGCAAGCATGGGTGCATTTCTTCTGGCCGGTGGAGCGAAAGGCAAACGGTATTGTCTTCCAAATTCCAGAGTCATGATTCACCAGCCCAGTGGCGGGTCCCAGGGCCAGGCGTCTGATATTGAAATCCAGGCAAAGGAAATACTATTCCTGCGTGAGCGTATGAATGCCATCATGGCTGAACACACGGGCAAAACTGTGGAGCAGCTTGCAAAAGACACTGAACGCGACAATTTTATGACGGCCAATGATGCGCTGGCTTACGGGCTCATTGACAAGATCCAGGAACCCAGGGCGAATTTAGCCGCGGTGTAGGATTAAATTACCCTGGGATGGTGCCTTTCGGGGCAGGTTTTAATTTGCCAGCGTTTGGCTATAATGAAATTGGGTGACCCGCATTGAGAGCAGTGATCCCTAAATAAGCATTTGAGGTTTGGGTATGTCCGACGAGAACGAGGGTAGCAACGACGACGGTAAGCTACTTCACTGTAATTTCTGTGGTAAGAGCCAGCATGAAGTGCGAAAGCTTATCGCTGGCCCATCGGTGTATGTCTGTGATGAATGTGTTGAGCTATGCAACGACATCATTCGAGAGGAACTCCAGGAAAGTAGCGACGAATCGGTCAATAACAAGCTTCCCACGCCCATGGAGATCAATGACATTCTTGATGAGTATGTCATCGGCCAAAGCTGGGCAAAGAAAGTTCTTTCGGTCGCTGTATATAACCATTACAAGCGGCTTAACTACACTGGCAAGAAAGACGAAGTTGAGCTCCAGAAGAGCAACATCCTGCTGGTAGGACCGACAGGTGTAGGAAAAACGCTTCTAGCCGAAACCCTGGCCAGGTTACTCGATGTACCCTTTACTATTGCTGATGCAACGACGCTCACTGAAGCAGGTTATGTTGGTGAAGATGTAGAGAACATCATTCAGAAGCTTTTGCAAAAATGCGACTACGATGTCGACAAGGCGCAGGTGGGTATTGTCTATATCGATGAGATCGATAAAATTTCGAGGAAATCTGACAACCCCTCAATCACACGCGACGTTTCGGGTGAAGGCGTGCAGCAGGCACTGCTTAAGTTAATTGAGGGCACCGTTGCATCAGTCCCACCCCAGGGTGGCCGGAAGCATCCTCAGCAGGAGTTCCTGCAGGTCGACACAACAAACATTCTGTTTATCTGCGGTGGTGCGTTTTCAGGCTTGGACAAGGTTATACAGGATCGATCTGACAAGAGTGGGATCGGGTTTGGAGCCAGCGTACAGACCGAGGCCAAGAAGAAGAACTTGGGGGATACGCTAAGAACGATTGAGCCAGAAGATCTGGTTCGCTACGGGTTGATTCCGGAATTTGTCGGTCGACTACCTGTGTTGGCGACCCTTGATGAATTGGATACTGAAGCACTGGTGCGAATCCTTAAAGAACCTAAAAATGCTTACACCAAGCAGTATTCGAAACTGTTTGAGATGGAAGGCGCAGAAATAGACTTCCGGGAAGATGCGCTGATTGCTATTGCTGAAAAAGCGATGGAACGAAAAACCGGTGCACGTGGACTACGCTCCATCCTGGAGGACGTGCTGCTCGAGGTGATGTACAAGCTGCCTTCCGAGCCGGAAATCAGTAAAGTAGTGATTGATAAAAACGTCATCAATGGCGCCTCGGAACCCTTGCTAATCTATGAAAACGTCGATCAGCAGAAGGCGGCGCCGGAATAAACGCGGAACATACCGTTTGTCCAAAATTGGAAAAAAAAGGGGCGTTTACGCCCCTTTTTTTTTGTAAACTATAGTTTAAGTTTAACGTAGATGGTGCGTGTGCCATTGCCGAAAAAGGTTATTTAATGTCTGAAGAACTCTTTGATGTACCGATTGTGACTCTCAGGGATATGGTGGTTTATCCGCATGGTGTGCAGCCACTCTTTATAGGAACCGAGAAATCGATTCGTGCCCTCGAGCACGCCCAGGAAAATGACGAGAACAAACGGATTCTTCTGCTTGCGAAGAAGGAGCCCGGGAATGAGAAACCCGGTAAGGATGATCTGTATTCTTTTGGAACGGTGGCGACCATCCTCCAACTTATCCGACTGCCGGACAAGACGGTGAAGATCCTTGTGGAGGGGTCCCATCGGGCGAAGGTAGGTAAAATTCGCGAGAATGATGAATTTTTCAGTGGTGATGTAGAGGTGCTGGACGAGCCGCTGATGGATCCCGGAGAAGGGCAGGCATTAATGCGAACGCTCATAGGAACCTTCGAGCAGTACGTTCAACAGAGTAAGAAAGTGCCCCCGGAGGTTATGACTTCCGTTGCAAACATCGAAGACCCCTCACGGCTCGTTGACACCATCGCCGCACAATTAACCCTGAAGTTAGAGGTCAAACAGCAGCTACTTGAAATGTTCGATCTGAAAGATCGTGTTGAGCATATGTTGGGTTTGCTTGAGGGCGAACTGGAACTCTTCACTGTTGAAAAACGCATCCGCGGTCGCGTTAAAAAACAGATGGAGAAGAGCCAGCGTGAGTATTACCTGAACGAACAGATGAAGGCGATCCAGAAAGAGCTCGGTGACATGGATGATGTTCCCAATGAGTTGGAGGACATGGAGAAGCGCCTGGAATCCTCAGGTATGCCAAAAGAGGCGAAAGAAAAGACCAAAGGCGAATTGAACAAGCTCAAAATGATGTCTCCAATGTCTGCTGAGGCAACGGTTGTCAGGTCATATATTGACTGGATGCTCAACACACCCTGGAAGAAGCGCTCAAAGGTCCGAACAGACATTTTGGCGGCAGAAGAAGTGCTCGACACGGACCATTATGGGCTTGAAGAAGTCAAAGACCGGATTCTTGAATATCTTGCCGTCCAGAAACGCGTGAAGAAAATTAAAGGTCCAGTGCTGTGCCTTGTAGGTCCACCTGGTGTAGGTAAAACGTCATTAGGTGAGTCTCTTGCAAGAGCCACAAACCGGAAATTTGTTCGAATGGCATTGGGTGGCGTGCGTGATGAGGCAGAAATCCGCGGACATCGTCGAACCTATATTGGTTCAATGCCAGGAAAGATCATCCAGAAACTTGCTAAGTCGGGCGTGAAAAACCCGCTGTTCCTGCTCGATGAAATTGACAAAATGGGACAGGACCACAGGGGAGACCCTGCATCGGCACTACTAGAGGTGTTGGATCCGGAGCAAAATAATACCTTTAATGATCATTACATGGAGGTCGATTACGATCTTTCAGAAGTAATGTTCATTTGTACCTCCAACTCAATGGATATCCCGGCGCCGTTACTCGATCGGATGGAAATTATCCGCATTCCGGGTTACACGGAAGATGAAAAACTTAATATTGCGACCCGGTATCTCGTTCCCAAGCAGATGGGGAATAATGGTCTTAAGAAAGACGAGTTGGCAATCGAAGATAAAACGGTCACAGACCTGATTCGCTACTACACTCGGGAAGCGGGAGTGCGGGGTCTGGAACGTGAAATCGCCAAAATTTGCCGAAAAGTGGTAAAAGGGTCAGCCCTGAGTGAGGTTGAACAATCAGGCACGCTGGTCGTGACGTCCGAACTGCTTGAGGTATATTCAGGGGTCAGAAAGTACAATTTTGGCCTGGCCGAGGAAGAAGACCAGGTTGGGCAGGTGACAGGGCTTGCGGTGACCAGTGTGGGTGGTGAACTGCTGTCAATTGAGGCCGCTGTGGTTCCAGGAAAGGGTCGCCATATCCAGACAGGATCCTTGGGTGATGTGATGCAGGAATCGATACAGGCTGCCACCACAGTGGTCAGGAGTCGCGCAAACGTGCTGGGCATTGCTAAGGACTTCCATGAAAAGTATGACCTTCACATTCATATGCCGGAAGGAGCTACGCCCAAAGATGGACCCAGTGCAGGTGTTGGGCTTTGTACCGCCATTGTATCCGTTCTCACGGGGATTCCAGCCAGGTCGGATGTCGCAATGACGGGTGAAATCACCTTGCGTGGTCAGGTCCTGGCGATTGGGGGGCTTAAAGAGAAGTTGCTCGCCGCCCATAGGGGGGGGATAAAGATTGTTCTCATTCCAGATGAGAATAAAAGGGACCTCAAAGAGATACCGGATAACATAAAAAGTGATTTGGAGATCATTCCAGTTAAATGGATTGATGAAGTACTGGCAGTCGCGCTGCAAAGAATGCCTGAACCGCTATCGGAGGAGCTCGAATCAGACCTGAAGAATGATTCTGATTCAGGAGGTGAATCCGATGAAAGCCAGAGAATTAGCACCCATTAGCCAGTTTTATCTTGAAAAAGCCATGATCATTGGGTATAAAGTAGCGAGGCGCAAGGCATTTAGCGTACGCACATCATCTTGATCCATCGAGAACTGACTAAAAATTATAGAAGGGGTAGGGCGTGAATAAACAAGAGCTGATCGAAAACATTGCAGCATCCGCGGATATCACTAAGGCCGCTGCAGGAAGAGCGCTGGATTCAATGATTGATTCAATAACTGATTCATTGAATAAAGGCGACTCGGTTGTACTGGTAGGTTTTGGCACATTCAGCGTTCGTGATCGTGCTGCGCGTATGGGTAGAAATCCTCAAACCGGCGAAGAAATCCAGATCAAAGCTGCGAAAGTCCCAGCTTTCAAAGCAGGTAAAGCGTTAAAGGATGCAGTTAACTAAAAGCTTCACGCCGGCGACTTTACGTAATATAAAAGGTACAAAAGACAATAAGAAAGTAAGGTAATACAATAGAGAGGCGCATCATCGATGCGCCTTTTTTGTGGACGTTTTAAAACAGACTCACCTTCTTTAGTAAAAGGTAAAGGAATCATGCTAATTCAACGGTTGCGGGACGGTTCAGATGGGATCCTGGCAAAAGTCATTATCGGTCTCATCATCATTGTGTTTGGGTTATTTGGATTCGGTTCCATCACCACGTTTCTCGCGCCTGTCCCCAAGGTGGCAACGGTCAATGGGCAGGACGTCACGCAGCAGGCTATGGAGTTCGCGGTCGAACGTAATCGTCGTCTTTTGCAGGCGAGGGGGAGCGCTCCTGACCAGATCAACGAAGACGAACTACGCGACTCTGTGCTCAGAGGCCTGATATCAAGGGAAATTCTTTCCCAGGCGACGGACGAGTTTGATCTCTACTATAGTGATGCACAGCTTGATGGCGAAATTATTGCGAGTGACGTTTTCAAAGTGGGTGGCGCATTTAACGCGGACCAGTTCCAGAATGTGATCAGAAGCGCCGGGTATACGCCCCTGGTCTATCGTGATGAGATGCGTACTGACAGTTTATTCGGCCAGATGTTAGCGGGCATTCGCCAGTCGGCATTTGTCACCGAGGCCGAAAGCAAACGTTACAGTTCTCTTCTGAGTCAGACCAGGGACCTTGCATATCTGCAGATCCGGGTCGATGGATTAATTGATGAGGTCTCAGTTTCAGATGAAGAAATAGAGGATTACTACGCTGATCGTTCCCTGGACTTTGTCACCGAAGAAACAGTGAATCTTCAGTACGTTGAACTCAAACATGAACAGCTTGCGGCGGAGCTTGAGGTCGACGAGGAAGCGCTTGAGGAGTACTACCATGAAAACCAGGGTGACTACTCAACCGACGAGTCACGTCGCGTCGCACATATTTTGATCGAAGCTTCTGATGACGTGTCCATGGAAGCCACTCAGGTGAAAGCAAATGAAGTTTATGGGCGAATCAAGCAAGGCGAAGATTTTGCTGCACTCGCAGCAGATGAATCTGATGATGTAGGTTCTCGCGATAATGGAGGAGACCTGGGTTTTAATCCGCAGGGGACATTCTTTCCCGAGTTTGAAGCGGCGGCTTATGATCTGGCATTGAACGAGGTGTCTGAACCTGTAGAAACCGAAATTGGATATCACATCATTAAGGTGTTGGAGATTGATGAAGCAGTTCAACCGATGCTCTCTGATGTTCGTATTGAAGTCGAGCAACGCTACAGAATGGCTGCGACTGGAGATGATTTCGTTACCCGCTCTGCTCGATTAGCAGAATTGCTCTTTGAAGCGATTGATCTTGAGTCACCAGCGGCTGAGCTCGGTCTGGAAGTGCTATCAACTGGGAACCTCTCTCGTGAATCGGAGAATTTTCTGATGGCAAATAATTCGGTTGCCACTGCAGCTTTTAGCGCGGATGTGCTGATTGATGGAAACAACAGTGACCTTCTGGAACTGACGGATTCACACCACGTGGGGATTCGCGTCGAAGGGTATTCACCGAGCGTTACCAGATCCCTTGCGGAGGTTACTGAAGACATTCGTTACATTCTTAACCGCGTCAAGGCGCAAGCACTTGCGGGAGTAAGAGCTGATTCAATTGTTGAAGCGATTAAAGGTGGCTCACTTTCACAGTATGTGGCGAATGAATACGGGCTGGAATGGATTGTGGCACCCTCACTTTCGCGGTTCTCGCGCGATATTGATCCGTTGGTCATGCGTGAAGCATTCAAGCTACCCAGGCCCGCTGATGATAAGGAGTCGCTTGGTATTGCAATTCTTCCTAACGGGGATAGCCTGGTGCTACGGGTATCTGAGGTGACAAACAGGCCCTCGACAGAATTGGTCGAGGCTGAGGTAGCCAGTTTTCGGGAGAGTCTGGCGTCGCAGCTAGGGTCGATGGACTTTCAGGAATTTGAAGATGCTCTGACGGCAGAAGCGTTGATTGAGCGAGTTAATTAATTAGACGGGTAACGTCAACATAAAGTGTTAGCTGGTCGCCCGGATGAATATAATTTTTCACGTTCAAAGCATCGTTCCAGGACTTGATGCTTTGGACGGAAATATTAAATTTGCTGGCGATCAGGGATAAGGACTCTCCCTTCCGAACCCGATAGTTAAGCTTACGAACCTGGTTGGCACGCGGCCCAACAGGCTGGGCTTTGGTCTGGGTGTTGTTCGTGTTGTTGGTTTTCTTGAATATCTTTAGTTCGGTTCCTGGATGCAAGAGACCGGTTGTGCCCATTCCATTCCATTTCGCCAGTTCACGCATACCGACATCGAATTTATGGGCTATTTCCCAGAAGCTGTCACCGGGTTTAACAATATAGATGATTGGTTCAACGCCGTAACGCGTTTCCAGAGTCTGTTGCTTTGTTGCCAACCTGCTGCTTTGGCTCATGGCGTAGTCAGCGTCTGGTGACGCAGCTGGAATCATCAAAGATTCCCCCGCACGGATCAAGTTACCTCGTAGGTTGTTTGCGCTCCTGATTGTATCGACGGTCGTTCGGTATTTGTTTGCAATTGTGCCAAGGCTTTCGCCGTAACTTACTTTGTGTCGTTGCCAGGCCAAACGCTCAGTAGGCGGAAGTTCTGATACTCGCTCACGAAATACGTCCGCCTTGCCGACAGGGATGATGAGTTCGTGTGGCCCATCCGGATGAGTTGCCCACTGGTTAAATCCGGCATTCAGTAAGTAGATTTCCTTTGAAGAGACATCTGCCAGCTCTGCGGCTTTATTCAGGTCGAGCTGGCCCATGGTTTCAACAACTTCCCAATAGGGCTTATTGGCGACATCAGGCAGAGTCATATGGTAGCGGTCGGGGTGGTTGATTAGCTCACTTATGGCAAGGAGCCTGGGGACATAGGTATAGGTTTCGCGAAAAACCTTAAGGGACCAGAAATTTACTTCATCCGCGGGCAGTTTACTGGCACGTATCGAAGAAAGAACATTGCCCTGGCCTGCATTATAGGCTGCCAGTGCCAGCAACCAGTCTTCGCCCAGCATATTGTGCAGATACTCGAGATAATCGATAGCCGCCGTGGTAGAAGCCCTGACATCTCTTCTGCCGTCATACCACCAGTCAATTTTCAAACCATACACACGAGCGGTGCCAGGAATAAATTGCCACAAACCGGCTGCCCTGCTATGAGAATAAGCGAAGGGGTCATAGGCACTTTCGACAATAGGGAGAAGTGCAAACTCGAGAGGTAACCCGCGCTTTTCCAGTTCTTCGATGATGTAGTGCAGGTGGGGTGCGGCACGTTTGGTGACGCGTTCAACATATTCTGGATGATTTACGTACCATTTCAGTTCATCCATGACCCGTTTTCTATCCGTTTCATGTGATAACCGGAATCCGTCGCGCATCCGTTGCCATAAGTTCGTCTGCACCACGTTTGAATCCTGGGTCGAGGGCTCTTTATGAGCCGCTGAGGGCTCTTTATGATGAGCCGCTGAGGGCTCTTTATCAAATAAGTTATCCGTGGTCTGGGCGGAATCGGGGCCTTCCTTGATTGCGCAACCGGCCAGCAAACAAAACAGTACCAGTGAGGTAAATGGGTGGGACAGGGACATATAAGGCTTAACTCTAGGCATTATGTGGGGGCAGCACAGATTGTCCGGTCTCAGAACCAGGCGACCCTTGAACTTCCATGTAGTAAGACATCAATCTTCCATTATAATAATTAAGCACCTATTGAACACACTGATATGCACAATGATTTTTCAGCCCTGAGCAAATCGTCGCGATGGGTACTGCAAGATATCCGGTCGTGGTTTTCCTCAGATTTGGGCAGACACGTGCTGAAGACCGAATTGGCCATGCTCGAGCAACTACTACCTGGACTCTTTGGCTACCACCTTGCACAGTTTAGCGTTCAGGACAGTGTGCTGCATGATGCCAGCCCGATCCGAAACAAGATCATTATTAATCTGGATACGACGAAAGCTGGTCTGGTATCAAACCCTACCCAGTTGCCGTTTGCCAATGACAGTATTGATGTCGCGCTTTTGCATCATCTTCTTGATTTCGCGGAATCGCCGCAAAAAATCCTGCGAGAAGTGGCCAGGGCTACTCTTCCGATGGGTCATATCGTGATCGTTGGATTCAATCCAATGAGTCTGTGGGGAGCCTGGCGAACCATTGTGCGCTGCACGCGCTACAAAAATATTGCCCCCTGGAATGGTGCGTTCATTAGACCTGGGCGATTAATGGACTGGCTTAACCTGCTGGATTTTAAAATCGACAGAGCGCAGTACTCGATCTATCGCCCCCCTATCAGCCAGTATCTTGGTGATGTTAACGACTATTCACATGGGGTCAGCCGAAGCCTTAACCTGCCTATCGGATCAGTTTACGTGATTGTCGCCAGGAAACACGTCGGTGCCGTGCATTCCATCAAGCCTGTCTGGAGCCGGCATCAGGCATTCGGCCGGTTGAGTGCGGTGCGCTCTGTGAAACACGATGGCTTGACGAAGGTGGAACATGATTCAGGTCAGCATGAACAATGAATAACCGGGAAGTCCAAATATTTACAGATGGCGCATGTCGGGGTAATCCAGGTCCGGGTGGTTGGGGTGTGCTCCTTCGTTCAGGAAAAACCGAGAAGGAACTCTGGGGTGGTGAGCCTGATACAACCAATAACAGGATGGAGCTCACTTCTGCTATTCGTGGGCTCGAAGCGCTAAATCGGGCTTCAAGCATTGTGCTGACAACCGATTCCCAATATGTGCGTAAGGGAATCACCGAGTGGATTAAAGGCTGGAAAGCGAAAGGCTGGAAGAATGCCAGTAGGCAACCGGTCAAGAATAGGGATTTGTGGGAACGGCTGGATGAATTGTGTGAAACGCACAATATTGACTGGCGCTGGGTAAAGGGTCATAGCGGTCATATTGAAAACGAACGGGCAGATGCCCTGGCCAATCGCGGCATTGATGAACTAGGGAACCTCTGATTAAGGTCTATTTTCGCCAGTACGGCGTCAGATGCGTACTCAGGAATTTGTTAACTTACAACATGTTAACAAATTTCCTTCGCGCGCCTCTTCCTTGCCCTGACAAAAATATCCTCTTAATCAGAGGTTCCATAGGAGAGGTCAGATGCGACAGGTAGTATTGGATACTGAAACGACAGGACTAGAAATCGAGGCAGGTCATCGAATTCTTGAAATTGGTTGTGTGGAAATTGTTGCAAGGAAATTAACTCGCAGGCATTTTCACCAGTACATCAACCCGGAGCGGGAAAGCGATGATGGTGCGCTAGAAGTACACGGTATAACCAGCCAGTTCCTTGCCGACAAACCCCTCTTTGCAGATGTGTGGGAAAACTTTCTACAGTTTGTTGATGGCAGTGAACTCATTATCCACAACTCTGCATTTGATATTGGATTCTTGAATCGCGAGATGCGCTTGCTTGACCCTTCATTGGGTAAGCTAACGGACTACTGTAGCGTGATAGATAGCCTTGCGTTGGCGAGAAACAAACATCCGGGTCAGAAAAATAGCCTTGATGCGCTTTGCAAACGATATAGCGTCGACAATTCACAGCGGCAACTTCACGGGGCTTTGCTGGATGCAGAAATCCTGGCAGATGTGTATCTGCTCTTAACGGGTGGTCAGGTAACGCTGGGCCTGGGAGAAGAGCTAAATAATCAGAAGGGCTTGAATACCAGAGTTGAATTAGATACAGACAGGCCTCGCCTTAAAGTTATCAAGGCAGATGAAGAGGAGCTGAGTGCGCACGAAAATAAGCTGGATCATCTGGATGAAAAAGGCGAAGCGGGTGCAGTCTGGCGCAGTAACTTTACTGGAGAGACAGGATGAGTGAATTCTATTGGCCTGAGCCTGACCTCAGCTTTTTACCCGGGACCAAGGCGGCAGGGCTAGGCGAGGCGAGTTATTTTGTTTGCCATAACAACAACATCCTGCAGCTTGTTGATGAAAACGAAGCATGGCGTCCCGCCACTCTTGAAGAGCTTGGTCAGTTCGAGGGAGTTCATGAGCATTACATGGGAATGCTAGGGGGGAAGGAATGCTTTGCCGTGGAGGCCTCAGGGCCCGGCACAGCGGGGTTCTCTAACCTTCGCATGAATATTCAGAATATAGACAGGACACTGTTCAACCTGGCAGGTAGGGCGCTACAAATTTGCGACTGGTATCGCTGCCATCAATTCTGCGGTCGTTGCGGCGAGGCCACCACAGAGAGTCAAAGCGATCGTTCTACAGTGTGTGCCGGGTGTAAATTGAACTTTTATCCAAAGCTATCTCCATCCATTATCGTGCTTGTGCATAAAGGTGATGAAGTCCTTCTTGGGCGTAACCATATGTTCCCCGAAGGACTATTCAGCACGCTGGCCGGGTTTGTCGAGCCAGGCGAATCGATCGAAGAAACGGTCATTAGGGAGGTGAAAGAAGAAGTTGGAGTAAACGTAAGTAACCTCAGCTACCGCGGTAGCCAGCCATGGCCATTCCCTAATTCGCTGATGCTCGGGTTTCACGCGGAGTATCAGTCGGGCGACATTGTTTTGCAGGAGGATGAGATAGCGGAAGCAGATTGGTTTCCCTGCACTGACCTCCCTTTGATTCCAGGAAAGTTCGCCATCAGTCGATGGTTAATCGATGAGTATTTGTCGCAGCGTGGCATTCCCGCCTGATGGAATGTGGGGTCAGTCCTGAACCTTGAAGACGACGGTCGGGTCAGCGCTCTTGAACAGATAGAGCAACAGTTGACTCAGCACGATGTTACCGTCTGCTCTATATTGGCCATTCATAAATGCCTCCATCCCATCGCGCGTTCCCATTAGCAGTTGCCAGCAGGTTTCATGATGGTCCAGATACAAGGTGAGCGTCGGATCGGTTGCGCTACCCTCATTAAAGCTGAATAAGTCTTGCGATACACAAAGAAAGAAATCTTCGTCCTTGGTAAACCTGAACTGGAAAACCGTCGAGTTTCGCTGGAGTAAACCAGGTTTGAAATGAGGCTCAAGCGCCTTTTGTTTTTCTGTAAGCAGTTCCGATAGCACAGTTGGGATACCTGTTGGATGTATATGATATGACGGCAGTTTACCTACCGTGTGAACGAATCGCATCCATTGCTGTTTTCGATACCTAGCAGTTCATTCCTCAGGCAGTAAGCCAGGTTGGCTGTTGCAGGGAAGAGATTGATTGACTGCTCTAGTTGTCGTAATGCTTCTTCGGCCTCTGGCGGCTCAAGGAGGAGTATTCTGGCAGAGTAGTAGAAGTAACGCGCCTGCTGTTTTTTTATAATGTGCGTGGGCATCTGGAGGCCGGCTGCAGTAGCGACCTCCTTGAGCAATGGCTTGTTAGGAGTCCTGTCCGTACGACCCAGTTCATCCTCGATCAGCATCATCTTCCCTGAAAAAGTGCCTAGCAGGCGATTGAATCTCTTTCGTTGCTCAGTATTCAGGGTGGTGAGTTCCTGCTTCTGGTATCTGATGTAAAGCTGCGTAAAACTGGCGAAAATGAACTCGGCCAGTTCAAGTTCCTGCTGGCGAAAAATGCGTCCTTCGTCATACATGTCAGATAATGTATCAAGGAATGCTTCTGCCTCTGGTAGCAGGTAAGCGTTGTCCATGCCAGGCAGTTGGAATTGGTCGTACAGGCCGTAGCTGCTTACGGGTGAAAATTTTGTTTCGACGGTGAAGATGGGCCGGTTACTTGTCTCTATGAACTGCGTCAGCGTTTGCTCTCGTTTCGACTTTGATGCCGCGACAGGGGTCAGTCGATTGGGAAATGTCAGGTTGTTCCAGTTATAGACACTGATATCTGGCCTGAGCTCCTTCACGTAATGCAGGTATCCAATCGGGAAAGACAGTAAGTCTCCGTCAATAAATAAAACAGCTTCTTCGGGAAGGGAGCCCAAGAGCAATGAGAAGTAATCTTCTACCCACGAGTCTTCGCTCCGGTTATTGAAAGGTAGGTTCGTGAAGGTAATAGTCAGTACGACGAATAAACCAAGAGCACACTGTGTGACCTTGGCGGCCATTAAGCGGTGTAATGACGAGATTGCAAGCAGGCCGTACCCCAGCCAGATAGCCAAGCTCCCATAAGCTGTGATGGGATAGGGCATAAATATTGCCTGGCCGTTCCGGTCGAATTCAAATCCAAGCATCAGGGTTAACAAAAAGGTGCAACCCAGATAATTCAATAGAAATGCAATAGCCTGGTGGCGAGGAGCCGTCTTGAAGCTGTAGTAGACCCCCAAGGCCGCAAGCAACGAGAGAGGAAAGCCTATTTGCCGGATAGTTTCCAATGGCAGCCAGCTAAGAAACGCTAGTTTGTCTGCGATGGTCGCACCGGACTTGTCGTCGTTGTAAGAGCTGCGTGAAACATAGTCTACAAATTCGTTAAAGGTGTTGATCGGTCCGTAGACACCGAATAGGTCATTGGGAGGTGTGACAAGATAAAAGTAGGGTGTTAACCCCAAAGCAAATAAAAGAAGCGTCGTTAAAAAAAACCGCAAAGTGGTTAGTTTGGACAACAGTGACCTGATCCTTGGCCACACGACCGCAAGCAGGGCCGGTGCCGAAAGCATCGTCAGGGGCCAGTGGTTGGATAGGGCCAGCCCAAAAACCAGGCAAGCCAGGTACCAGTCAGCTTCCCGCTTGTGTTGCACAAACCTGTCCAGCGTATACCAGCACAGAAATAACAGGAATGCAGCAAGGCTATAGACTTCAATAATTATTGATTGAGCCCAGAAAGTTGCAGTGAAAGCGTAGGCTAGCGCGACGCTCATTGCGACAACGCTGTTTCGAGTGATGGACAGCAACAGAAAGAAAAACACAACGATAGTAAATGCCCCGAACAGCGCAGAAACCAGGTTCCCATTCATCACCTCAGGAGAGATAACCAATGTACTGCAGGCGAGGGTGAAAAGCGGATACCCGGGGGGGTGTGCAAGACCGTCGTGGTAACAAACCATCTGGAAAAGACCGGCATCTTCCAGGGTGATAGACATTGGCATAGTCGCAGCGTAGGTACCCAGCGTGATCACGAAAATAAGAATCGCCAGTAAACTCGGGTGCATTGATCTACGCATGCCAGAAGTATACATCCCCGGGGGCCTTACCACGCTGCCTATAAGGGAGATTGTGGTAGCATGTGCAGTCTTGTAATTCGGGAGTTTTTTAATTGGAGTTTTTGATCGAATATGGCTTGTTTCTAGCAAAATCAGTGACGGTATTGGTGTCGGTTCTGGTCGTTATTGTCGTTATCTTTGGCTCGGCCCAGAGACAAAAAGATCCAGATGTTGGGCATATTGAAGTTAAAAACCTCAATGATTCTTTGGAAGGGATTACCCATAGCCTGAAATCGATTGTGTTGAACCCTGAGTTGCTGAAGAAGGATGCAAAGCAAGAAAAGAAGAAAGAAAAAGAGAAGCACAAAACACAGAAGAAAGATCTGAAGCAGGGTGAAGGGCCCAGGCCCCGAATGTTTGTCGTAGACTTTGTCGGCGACGTCCAGGCGTCTGAGGTCGTTAACCTCAGGGAAGAAATAACCGCGATCCTGTCAGTTGCAGAGCAGCAGGATGAAGTGCTGGTTCGTCTTGAAAGCCCTGGTGGCGTAGTCCACGGCTACGGGCTCGCTGCGTCACAGCTCCAGCGAATCAGAAACAAGTCTGTTCCTCTGACCGTCGCAGTAGACAAAGTGGCGGCCAGTGGCGGATACATGATGGCTTGTATCGCTAATAAAATCATTGCTGCACCTTTCTCCCTGTTAGGCTCGATTGGTGTGGTTGCCCAGATCCCTAACTTTCACCGTATTCTGAAGAAAAACGACATCGATGTTGAAATCCTGACAGCCGGTGAATACAAAAGAACGTTGACACTGTTTGGTGAAAATACCGATAAAGCCCGTGAAAAATTTGTCGACGATCTTGAAGATGTTCATGAGCTGTTTAAGGATTTTGTGTCCGACAACAGGCCGCAGGTCGATATAGAAAAGGTGGCGACGGGCGAAGCCTGGTTTGGGAAAAGAGCCCTGGAGCGTGACCTTGTTGATGAGTTGAAAACAAGCGACGAATACATTGTTGATAGCTGTGCTGACAGGGATGTGTTCCTGGTGAAGTACGTAGTGCACAAGAACAAAATGGACAAGCTTTTTGAGCGAGTCACCCGTTTATGGATGGGTAGCACGTTATCACGGCAGACAATGCTGCAGCAGACCTTGCCTAACCAATTTATACAATAAGTCCGGAGACGATATTGACCAGTTTTAGTGCCTTTTGGGTAGAGAAGACCGAGGACGGTGTAACACACCAGGTCATTGAGCGAACAACTGATGACTTACCTGATGGGGATGTGCTCATTAACGTACATTACTCATCGCTAAACTATAAGGACGCGCTTTCCTCGAAGGGATTGCCCGGCGTGACGAAAAGTTACCCTCATACGCCCGGAATAGATGCCGCAGGCCAGGTTGTCGAATCGAATTCACCTTTGTTTAAACCTGGCGATGATGTTGTTGCTATCGGGTTTGACCTGGGGATGAACACCCCGGGCGGGTATGGGCAGCTCATTCGTGTCCCTGCCAGCTGGATCACGCCTTTGCCTGCTGGAATGACAGCGCGTGAAAGTATGATTATTGGCACGGCCGGCCTGACGGCGGCGCTGTGCTACGACAAACTCCTTAAGATGGGCGCCAAGCCTTCTGATGGCCCAGTGGTGGTAACGGGCGCAACCGGTGGTGTTGGATCGGTTGCTGTCGCTCTGCTGGCTAAAGAGGGGTTCGATGTTATCGCTAGTAGTGGCAAGGCGGACAAGGCAGATTATCTTAAAGGCCTGGGTGCAAAGGAAGTGATTGATCGCCAGTCACTGTCTGAGCAAAACCCCCGACCCATGGATGCAATGAAGTACGCGCACGGTATTGATACTGTTGGTGGCGAGATACTGACTAACGTGATTAAGGGTTTAAGTTACGGCGGTAGTGTCGCGATTTGCGGCTTGGTTGCCTCGCCTGCTTTCACCACTACGGTTCTGCCTTTTATTTTGCGCAATGTGAACATTCTGGGTATCGACAGCGTGTCGCTGCCGATCGAGGAAAAAACCCGCGTCTGGAACATGCTTGGAACAGACTGGAAGTTGTCTTCCCTGGAGGACATGGTTGTTGAAATTGGCCTGAACCAGCTGTCCGGTGAAATTGACAAAATTTTTGCCGGTGGAGTGGCTGGTCGTACGCTGGTCAAACATGAGACGCTTGGTTAGTCCCTGCGCAGTCGATCATTGACAGCAATAGGCGTGGGGTATCGAAACACCACCAGGTATGAAGACGCCAAAAAAGTCAGGATAGCAGTAGCCTGTATCAGGTGAGAGACTTCCTGGCTGATCAGGTTTTGTGCCGTCGCGACAAACGCAATCAGCAATGAGAATTCACTGATCTGGCCAAGGCGGAAACCTGTTTCCCATCCTAACGCGCTTGTTTCACTCATCCTTCTTAACATGAACCTGAAGGTGACAGGCTTCAACGCCAGTATGACGGTGGCGATGACAGCTGCAGGTATGATGACTTCAGCCAGAAGATCCATATGGAACCCTGCGCCAATCGAGAAGAAAAATAACACGAGGAAAAAGTCCCGGAGCGGTTTCAGGTGATCAGCGATGTAGAGGGCGATAGGGCTTGTGGCAATAGTCACGCCAGCGATGAAGGCACCAATTTCAAGTGACAGGCCAGCCAGTTCAGAGAGTTCGGCCAGCCCCAAACACCAGGCAATCGCAACCAGAAAAATATATTCATGGAAGGCGTCGAACTTTTCCAGCAATGGTAGAAGGACATACTTTACGAATAGCCATGAAAACAGGACCAGCAGAGGCAGGCTGACTAAAACTCTCGCGATTTTGGCCACACCATCAAATTCCATTAATCCACCGGTAATCACCAGTAGTACAATAATTGCTATTAGATCCTGGATCAGCAGTAGGCTGATCATCAGTTCACCGGTGTGGCGATGATGCAGCACCGTTGTCGGCAGTAATTTGATTCCGATAATAGTACTGCTGAACATCATGGCGATGCCGATGATGATCGTTTCAGTCATGGAGTAGCCGAAGACTGATGCGATCGAAAAACCCACCGCAAAAAAGACCAAAGAACTGCCAACACCCACCAGCATTGCGCTACGTAGGGTCTTAATTAACTTCGCGGGCTGCATATCGAGACCGAGCAGGAACAGTAAGAAAATAATCCCGAACTTGGCGATACTGCTAATGAGCTCTGGGTTATCAATGAGTGCCGTGCCGGATGGACCAAGAATCATCCCGGTGACGATGTACATGACGATAAGCGGCTGGCGCGTAAATAGTGCCAGCGTTGCAAGGATCCCTGCACACGCAAAGATCAGGAAAAATGAAAACACAAAAGGGTCAGAACCCATGGTTGCTCGTGGCGGGAATATGTACTGATATTAAGGGAAACACGCTTCGAACCAAAACGTTAGCTGGCACGCGCCCTGAACAGGGGTTCGCGGTTGAAGGCTGGTTGGTAGCTGAAAGAAAAGCCTTTCAATCTTTCAAGACCCTGCTCAACATTCTGCCCGTCAGCTAATTGGAACGCATTAAAGCCGCATCGGACCATCTGTTCCAGCTGGTCAATGCGGATATCTCCCACAGCGCGCAGTTCAGCTTTGTATCCATACACCCTTCTTAAAAGATTGGCAGAAGAATAGGATCGGCCGTCCAAAAAAGCAGGGAAGTTAAGAGCAATGACGGAAAGAGTTGCCACAAACTCTTTAATGCTTTCAATATCTTCATCAGAATCTATAAACACGGCTGTGGGTTTCTGGTCCGCCGCCAGAAATTCCGCAATCGTTGCGAGAGGTCCTGTGACGTCGGTTGTGATTTCCAGGTCAATAATCAATTGGTTCATGAGGTGTATACCGCTTGTTTGTAGGGATCTATGCCTACCCGGCGATAGGTGTCCAAGAAACGTTCAGTGCCTTCCCGTTTATCCAGGTGCACGTTCACCAGCTTCTGGATGACAGACGGGATTTCATGCCGGGCAAATGAAGGGCCCAGAATTTTAGCGAGGCTGGCGTCTTCATAACCTGATCCGCCGATTGACACCTGGTAAAACTCCGCGCCTTTCTTATCGACACCCAGGATGCCTATGTTGCCAACATGATGGTGACCACAGGCATTCATGCAACCTGAAATGTTAAGATCCAGATCGCCAAGATCGTGAAGATAGTCCAGGTCATCAAACTGGCGTTGTATTGCCTCTGCCACTGGAATCGATTTCGCGTTCGCCAGAGAGCAGTAATCGCCACCCGGGCAGCAGATAATGTCGGTGAGCAAACCCAGGTTTGGTGTGGCAAGTTTGGCGCTGACCAATGCCTGCCAAAGACTGAAAAGTGATTTTTTCGGGACATCTGCGAGCGTCAGGTTTTGTTCGTGAGTAACCCGAGCTTCACCGAAACTGAATTCATCGGCGAGATTCGCCACTGTTTCCAGTTGTTTGTCCGTGACATCCCCTGGTGGAATACCGGTTTGCTTCAGCGCCAGATTGACGATGGAGTAACCCGCCTGTTTGTGCGGTTTCACGTTTTGCTTCAACCAGTTGCTGAAGCCGGAGTTGTCGGCAATGCGATCATCGATCTCTGGAACGTGGTCGTCCAGAGCTTCGTAAGGTGGAATAGTGAAATGCCCTTTGACCCTTGAGATTTCAGCGTCAGTCAGCGTGCCGGTGCCATCTTTAAGCGTTTGCCACTCAGCATCAACCTTTTCTGCGAAGGCTTCCGGGGTCATGGCCCGGACCAGGATTTTGATTCGTGCTTTGTATTTGTTGTCTCGCCGTCCGTACCGATTGTAGACGCGCAGGATTGCTTCAAGGTAAGTCAGTAGATGCCTGGGTTCCAGGTTCTGCCTAATCACCGGAGCGATCACAGGCGTACGGCCAAGCCCACCACCGGCGAGGATTTCAAAGCTGGTGACACCATCGTTGTTGAATATCCTGACGCCGATGTCATGTACCTGCACTGCTGCACGGTCCTGCGCAGCACTGGTGACTGCGATTTTGAATTTGCGTGGCAGCCAGTTGAATTCGGGGTGGAACGTTGACCACTGGCGAATAATTTCGGCCCAGGGTCGTGAATCTTCTATTTCGTCTTGTGCGACCCCGGCGTACTGGTCCGAAGTTACGTTCCTGATGCAGTTCCCGCTGGTCTGGATGGCATGCATCTCAACGCTGGCGAGTTCTTCAAGAATATCCGGTACTTCCTCAAGTATGGGCCAGTTCAGTTGCACATTCTGGCGGGTCGTCAGGTGCGCATAGCCCCGGTCAAAGTGGCGAGTAATATAAGCAAGTTTTCGTAATTGTCTGGAAGACAGCAGCCCATATGGCACGGCAATCCGTAACATGGGCGCTAGTCTTTGGATGTATAGGCCGTTGCGAAGTCGAATGTGCTGGAATTCTTCCGCCGGTAGTTCGCCCGCGAGGAAACGGTTTGTCTGGTCGCGATATTGCGCGACGCGTTCATCGACCATTTTCTGGTCGTATTCATCGTATACGTACATGGGAAGTCGCGCCAGATTTCGTGGAGGCCGCTAATATAGCGGCTAGGTTGAGTAGGGTGAACGACTAGTTCGGTATATGGTTATACCAAATTATTCTCGATAACCCGTGTGATACGGCCTTTAGAGAATTCAGGCCTTTCCTGCATCCCAGGCACCTCACCTGAATCCTCCTCCTGTCGCTTTATTTAACCCGCTGGTTACTATAGTTGCCTCGGCGCGTTCACCGCGATAGCGTTCACCTCACGAAAAACTTTCCGCACCTTTGAGTGCAAGGAACCACTGCCCATGAATTATGCACTAAACGACAACATCGCCACCCTTACATTAGATGATGGCAAGGCAAACGCTGTCAGCCATACGTTGATCGATGAATTGAACGCCGCGCTGGATCAGGCAGAAACCGAAGCAAGCGCACTAGTCCTGCTCGGCAGACCGGGGGTTTTCTCAGCGGGCTTCGACCTAAAGGAAATACAAAAAGGAGCAGAGGCCTCCGCAGCACTCGTCGGCCGCGGCGCTGAGATGTTTTATCGACTGTTTAATTATCCATTACCACTAATCGCCGGTTGCACAGGTCACGCCATGGCTGCAGGAGCATTTATTCTGCTCAGCTGTGATACTCGGGTGGGTGTCCGCGGTGAGTTTAAATTAGGATTGAACGAGACAGCCATTGGCATGTCATTGCCTGTATTCGGGCTCGAGTTGGCGCGCAACCGGTTGTCAAAACGACACCTGACAGCGGCGGTCATTCAGTCTCGATTATATGACCCAGAATCTGCCGTAGATGCCGGTTATCTAGACGAAACAGTCGAGGCCGGCGAGCTGGAGGCCCGATGCCGGGAGCTGGCAACAGCGCTATCGGCGTTGCCCACTGCTGCTTATGCAAGAATGAAACGCGATCTTCGTCGAGCGCCGCTTGAGACGATCAAGGCGTCTCTGGGCGAATAACTTAATCCATTGGGCCAGGGTCGAGGACACTTTTCCCCGACCCAAATCCTATTTAGTCAGCCAGCGCCGCGTTTGAGTCGTCAGACTTCGTCATCGAAGAGGCATACCTTAGGCGACAATGCGATGATTGCCTACAAGCTAACGGCAACGCTAAGGGCTAGAACACGGGTTTATCCCACCAGGGGAAAAATTCTGGCAGGTCTTTGCTGACTTTTCCGCGAAATACTGGGGCACGTTTTTCAAGGAACGAGTTGATACCTTCACTGGCGTCGGGCGAGGTACCGGTGGCGTTGATGCCAGCCGTATCAATTCTGTGGGCTTCAATCGGGTCGGATGCGCCCAGCATTTTCCACATCATGTGTCGTGTCAGGGTCACTGAAATAGATGAACTCGTGTCGACCATTTCGTGAGCGAGTTTTCTTGCCTCTGGAATCAGGTCCTCAGGTTCATGAATACTGCGCAGTAAACCGGCTTCCAGGGCTTCCTCTGACCTGAATACTTTTCCTGAATAACACCATTCCAATGCCTTGCTGATGCCTACGAGTCTTGGCAAAAACCAGGACGAACAACCTTCCGGCACTATTCCTCGAGCCGCGAAGACAAAACCCATCTTGGCGTTTTTGACGGCCATTCTGAAATCCGCCGCCAGGGTGATTGTCATACCCATACCCACGGCAGCGCCGTTAAACGCGACAATTACTGGTTTTAAACACGCATAGATGCGGCGCGTGATTTCACCACCGCCATCGCCTTTTTGGGCTTCTTCGAGCCGTTCCTCGTGCCCCTCCCATGTTTTGTCACCCTGGGAAAGGTCCGCGCCTGCGCAAAACGCGCGACCCGCACCCGTAATGATAATTGCTTTGACCTCGTCATCTGCATCGGCCATATCCAGTGCCGTAAATAATTCACCGAACATCGGGCCGCTAAAAGCGTTCATCGCCTCCGGACGGTTAAAGGTAATGGTCAGGATATTGTCTTCTATCTCATAGAGAAGTGCTTCAAAGGTCATTTATTCGCTCCAGGGCAATTGAAAATTGTTCATCAAAATATTACTCCATTGTTGGCGATGAGCGAACAACAGAGATGGGTTTGTGTCGGTTGCTCACGAAATCAAAGCCAACGGGACTGCTTCGATATTCGAAATATCGATTGAAAATCCCTGTTAATATTTCTGTCCCCCGACAACCATCGTTATCAAGTGACTCGTGACCATGGTATTTCAGCGTGGCTCTGCGTTAATATCAGGAATTAGCCACCAAGATACCGCAGCCCTTTACACATGAACTTGCCAGTCACCCGAAAAAATATTTTTATTTTTATTCTTGCGGCCAGTATCGCGTCGACTATCGGCGGATTGCCCTTTAATTCGCTACCCGTAATGCTCGGTAGCCTGGCAGATTCCTTTAACCTGGATAGCACGTCACTTGGCAATATTGGATCCATCTGCTTTGCGGGCTATCTACTAGGCACCCTGGGCGCACCGTTCTGGATCAATCGTCTGAACTGGAGAACTCTGACCATAGCCAGTACCTTGGGTACCTCTGGAGCATTCGCGGTCAGTTCCCAACTTACCAACATCGAGGCGCTCTACCTGGCCTGGGCCTTCATAGGGTTTTTCGCATCAACCATGACCTGCCTTGGTATGCGAATTCTTGCCGATCTACCTGACAAGGTCCGCGCATTTGGTGCACGTCAGGGAGTAGAGCTTTCTATCACTGCAGCGGTACTATTCGCGCTACCACCCCTGATTATCGCTCAATGGCATTATCCCGGTGCCGCTCTGGCTCTGGCTTTTGTTGTTGGGGTATTAGGCTTATCCGCACTCTGGGTGCCGCAGGGTCCCTTGCTGGCTATTGCCGAAGAAAATGAAGCAATAACAGGGCACTCGCGGTTAGCGCTGCCCCGAAGTTCCTGGATCTGCATGAGCATTTTCTTTGTTTTTCTGGTGGGTAACATAGCCTTATGGGCATTTCTGGAACGTATCGGCGCCAATCTCGAACTCACGGGTTCTGAAGTCGGGATCGTTTTTGCCGTATTGAAACTGCTGGGAGGCGCAGCTGCGTTTTTCGTGGCCTGGATAGGCGATCGTGCCGGTGTTCGGTGGGCCTACTGGATCGTACTGCTCGGTGTTCTAGTGGGGCTGCTTTTCCTGCTCGGCGCAGATGGTTTTTTACCCTTCGCACTAGGCGCATGGATATGGGAGTTTGCTTTCACCTGTGGATGTGTCTTGCAGGTCGCCGGAATCGCTCGCAGTGATGCTTCAGGTCGCGCTGTGGTGCTAGTGCCTGCCGTGTTTGCACTGAGTTCAATGGTCGGCCCTGGGCTTGCAGGTCAACTTGCTGCCGGTGGCAGTTTCAACGGTGTACTGCTGCTTGCAGCTGTGTGTTCAGTATTACCCGCGCTGGTATACAGTTTCTGGCAACCCATCGAGAGCTGATTTAATGACCTGCCTGCCATAATCAATGCGTACTTCTGCATAGGAACATTGGCTTCAACTACCTCGCTGCGCTTATACGGACGATTTCAACGATACTTGAACAGGCTAATCAAGCCTTGCTATCGTGCTTTAACAAGGCAGTCATTGACCATCTAAATGAATGACCATGTTGCAGCGCGGTAGATCTCACTGAAATCAGTAATTGCGGTGCTTGGCCGTTCTTCGAAAAATGTGTTTTATGGTGCCTATCTTCGATTTACTCTGCCGCCTGCTATCAGCACAATCTGGACGTACTCAACTTTGGAAAAGATTCGACCAGAAGACGTTAACGCCCGAGAAGTTTTATGGCGCAATAAGACTTTTATTCACAGGCGATTAGGCTCCTTGTTACTGTCAATTCGACAGTATCTGGACTGTAAAGTGGTAGGGTACTAATCATGAGGTTCATTCGTCGATTTAAACAAGACTTGGCAAAAGAGGTCACCGAATGGGTCGCGGATGATCTTATCGATGAAGATCAGGCGATTCTAATTTTACAAAGGTACGGGATTACTCCTGGGCAACCCTACAATTTAGGATACACGCTTCTGATTGGTCTTGGGTTCCTGTTCATTGGCCTATCCGTTATCACTTTGATCGGCGCTAACTGGGACGAGATACCTCGCGTCGCAAGAATGTCAGGCCTTATCGCGCTAACCGCTGGTACTCACCTCGTAGGTATTTGGTTTTACGGGAAAACTCAGGTCAACAAATCTGTCGCCTATTTCTTTTTAGGAAACCTTTTTTTTGGTGGCTCAATCATACTAATCGCGCAAATCTATCATCTTGGCGAGCACATGCCAGATGGGGTGTATTGGTGGGCACTAGGGTGTTTACCTCTTGCAGTACTTCTCCGCAGTCGGTTACTTGCGATCCAAATGATGGTGCTGGCGCTTCTATGGTTCTATTTGGAAATTGATCTCGGATATTATCCTACGACGCTTCCCTTGTTTGTGGCCGCTGCAGCGTATGTAGTGGTTAGGTCTGAAGGCAGTGCAATATTGTTTCTAATAATTTTCGCCACTTTGGGTCTCTGGATGGAGTACAGCCTCAGCATGTACTGGAAGCAAGGTGCGAGTTTACGATGGGAAGCAGAACATCTGATCATCACAGTAAGCTTTTTTGCCGCTGCTTATGGATTTAGCCAATGGCTAGCGACCCATTCCAGTTCTATCGCAAAGGAATATGGCGCTCTGCTCGGGGTCTGGTGCCTGCGTTTTGTGCTGATCCTAACGATGTTCCTTAGCTTCAAGGGGCCTTGGCAAGATTTGATTAATGCTGATTGGAACCATCTCCCTTTGATGAGCTTTTTGTCCATGTTGCTATGGACTCTTGCCGCATACTTTGTCTATATCTCACGCCATTACCTGCCTACCATCGTGTTCTTCCTCCTCTTCTTCAGCACTTCGGTGTTGCTCATCGGTACTGACACAGCCGGGCACGCCATCTTTTTTCAAGTTGTCTACAACATGATCCTTGTTGGGCTAGGGGTCTGGCTGATTATTGGTGGAATTAGCACGAACATTAGTCATGACTTCTGGACGGGTGTCTGCACGCTCTTGGCCATGGCTACTCTGCGATATATAGACTTGATTGGAGGTTACGTCGGCGGAGCAATTCTGTTTATGATGATTGCTGGCATTTTGTTGGGCGCGGCACATTACTGGAAGCGGTATCAATTGAGTGAAGCCCAATGACAAAAGGGAGCCGCCTGCTAATAATCGCGGTAATCGCGCAGATGGCCGTACTAGTAGGTATGTACGTTACTGCGGCACTACCGCTTTGGACGGGTGCGGAAATTAGGTTAGCGACAGCGCCCGTTGACCCAAGATCATTGTTTCGTGGCAACTACGCTCTACTCAGTTACGATATTTCAGAGATTGACTCAACTTATTTTAAAAACCTGGATGAGTTGCGCCATGGTGAAATTGTCTTCATTTTGTTATCAAACACAGATGAGGTTTCACGGCTTGATGGTGTTACTTTGATGAAACCTTCAGAAGGACGATTCGTCAGAGGCAGGTTACAAAACCCTAATTCTTCACTAGCAACTCAGCGAATCAGGTATGGCATCGAAGCTTTTTTCGCCCCGAAAGAGGAGGCGCTTTTGCTGGAGAAGAAGCTTCGAACAGGTGCTGTTGCTGTCGTTTTTTTATCGCAAAACGGTAAGCCAGCCCTTCATGCAATTGAACCTCGAAGATAATTAGCGCTAGTGAGTTTGTGGCACTTCTTTTCTCAACAGTGCGTAAATATTGCCTATACTTACAGCAGTCACCGCAAGCAGTTAAAAGGGAGATCAAATTTTGAGTCAGTTAGAGACGAATGCTAATGAGGTAGCTGTTGCTATTAGCATTGAAAAAATCGGGTTTTACGAGGGTTTTAATCGGGTTGTGGCCTTGGTGCCAAAGCTACTTGTCGCAGCGCTTATCTTATGGGTGGGTTTATCACCTTCTGTTGCCGGAGAAGTGTTGTTGAGCGTACAAAACTGGTCGACGACCAGTTTTGGTGGCTGGTATATTTACGTCACCGCTTTTTATACCGTTGTCTGTTTAGCCTTGGCCATATGGCCTCGCACGGCCCACGTTAAGTTGGGTAGGCCCGGTGAAAAACCAGAATTCTCTATGTTTACCTGGCTGTCAATGATGTTTGGTGCAGGTATTGGTATTGGCATGTTGACCTACTCAACAGCCGAGCCAATTTTTCATTTTGCTAACAATCCCGACACAATTAAGGGCATCACAGCGGGCCTAGATGAAAACAATGTTCGCAATGCCTATAAATGGGCGATGCTGCACTATGGTTTCACCCCCTGGGCCTGTTATGGCGTGGTCGGTATTTCTTTAGGTTATCTCTCATACAACCGTGGTTTACCACTGACAATTCGCAGTGCACTGCAACCTCTATTTGGCCGTGCAATGTCAGGTTCTGCAGGGCATGTGGTGGATATAGTGGCTATCTTAGCGACCGTCGTTGGCTTGAGCGTGACCATTGGTTATGGTGTGTCGCAGTTCGCTTCTGGCTTATTTAATATTAGCGGGGCGCAATGGCTCGTTGGGGAAGGTGGCAAGCCGACGTTGTTGGCTCAGCTGTTTGGCGTAACGCTCATTATTGGTGCCTCGTGCTTGTCTGCAATGTCTGGCTTGAATAAAGGGATCAAGTGGTTGTCGAACATCAATATGGGGTTGTCAGTCTTTCTGATCGCATTTTTTGTTTTCTTTGGCGCCACTTTCTTTGCTTTGCAAACTTTTGCCTACACTATTTGGGACTATCTAATCGCGTTGCCATCGATGTCGACAACCGTGTGGACTGATAACGGGGTCGAACCCTCTGCCTCGCTACAGGATTGGCAGGGCACTTGGACTATTTTCTACTGGGCCTGGTGGATAGCTTTTGCACCCTTCGTAGGCTTGTTCCTGGCACGTGTATCGCGCGGTCGAACTATTCGTGAATATGTCATTGGTGCGATCGTTATTCCTTCCGTGATTTGTCTGGTTTGGTTTGCCTTTATTGGCGCTACGGCGATTGATCTTGAGTTGTCTGGTGTAGCCCAAGGGTCGATTGTTAATGCGGATATTTCTGCCCAGTTATTTAAAACGATTAACTTGATTTTGTCGCCAGAGCTCGCGGTTGCGCTCTCAGTGGTGATCGTCATTTTACTATTGACCTTTTTGGTCACCTCGGCAGACTCAGGGATATTGATCATTAATACGCTTGCCTCGGGTGGCAATCAGAGTCAAAAACATACCAGGCATGTGGTTATCTGGGGTGTGATATTTGCAATATTGATTGGGGTGCTATTGTCCGCCGGGGGAATGGATGCACTGCGATCGGTGATGATTATCGGGGCGTTGCCTTTTTCATTGGTTATGGTTCTCATGGCCATTTCGTTAGTAAAGGCGTTATTGAGTGAAGAAAAGTAACCTGATTCGACGGTGTTTAATCGCCTAATCAGCGCAATAGGCATCAGTGCCCACTCGCTTGAACGGGCATTTTAAATCAAGCGTTAGTTAATATCACAATACGCCTCATGTCTGCCATATAGTGGCACAGCGGCATGGGTAAAAAGGTAGTCACCGTATTCTGCGGTCAGAGTCCGCCACTAAAAAGGCTGGCGTACTCATTGTGCCAGGTCTCTTTCACACATCGGGAATATCCGCAGGACCTAATTAGTGTGCTACCCCTGCGGTCTCGCCTTTAATGTACCTTTCGAGCTGATCGATCATAACCGACTGTTCATCGATCTTTGATTTAACCAGGTCACCCACAGAAATCATGCCGACCAATTGTTGGTCAAGCAGCACGGGTAGGTGACGAACTCTTTTTATTGTCATCAATGCCATCGCTTCATCTACTTTGCTCTCGGGTTCGATAAAAATGACATCGCGCGTCATTATTTCAGCAACCTGGGTTGTCTTGGATGACTTCCCCTGGAGGATGACTTTTCGGGCATAGTCTCGCTCTGAGATAATGCCGATCAAATTCCCTTCATCAGACAATACCGTTAACGCACCAACACCTTTTAAAGCCATCATCTCAATAGCTTGATAAACTGAATGAGCAGGTCCGATAGACCATACTTCATTTCCTTTTGTCGCGACTATATCTTGGACTTTGGACATCTGGCACCTCCGTAGTCAGAGCTTCTTAGTTTCCTCCTGAATACCGAGCTTGCAAAATACTTTATTGTGCTAAGGCATATAACTAGACTGCGAATAGGACAACCATAAATCTTGTGTTGTTCTGAAAAAAACCGGAAAGTTTTAGGGCATTTGCTTATCCTGCTATGTAGCCCCCTGTTTATCGGGGTTAGCGGGATTCGGCAAAATAAAACAGGACAACGGGTTATCTGGTCCAGGGGCTACAATGGGTCATGAGAGAGGTTGGTCCCAGGAGGTGATTATGGCTCAGTTTGAAGGGTAATGTAGCAGCTATGTAGCGGTATCAACCTTAACTAGATACAGCCCTTTAGATTCAGAGGTAAATACACAATGTTCACTTGTGAAGGCTAGGGAAATATTCAAGTTAATCAATGGCGTGGCTCCAGATCTGGCACCTTCTATAGATAAAATAGGAATGGGTAATTGTGTGCGTGTTCGGGAAATCAGCTCAGGCAGGGTCCGAGTAGTAGGTGTCGCTGCGATTTCCGGGGGGCGTGTACAGCATCGATTCGAGGTCAGTCAGCCGGCGTTCCTGTCATTTCGAAATATGACGTCATCTGTACGTCCAGTGTTTCACTGCTGAGAAACTTCACAAATGACGCGCTGTATACATCGCGTCTTATTTCCCACCAGGCCTGAAAGCCAGGACGCGCATGGTAACTGAGCATCAAGCGTTTCCAACCGGTCCACACCTCGTCTTCCAGATAGCCCTTTTTATATTGATAGTACATATTTTCAAAATTATGGAAGCAGACGAAGAACAGCTGCGAAATACGTGCTTTTTCCTCGCTGTCCAGAGAGTCGAAATCTTCCAGGGCGCTGGCGAATAACCTGGATAAACCCGGAGTGCTGGCCATGCTTCGATTGAGTGCGCCAAATTCAGAGACCACGGATTGATAAGTCGATGTTCTGGCGGTTTCGGTGTTACTTCTTATTTCAAGCGCCAGATACACCAGTGATAGCAGCACGATGATCGAGCCGATAAATTCGCCGAGACTTCCCAGTTCGTCAATTGTCATAATAGATCTCCTCGTTGGCGCCGTTACGGATCACCCCCAGGGCGACCTTTAATGAAATACGACCTCATCGTTCACTCGGCAAGAAACCACCAGCATGTTACATTTATTACATGACTACCAGAGTGATTCACATGTTCAGACTTTTCTTATTGCTTGTTGTGAACCTGCCAGCTTTTCCAATTTTGGCCAATGAAAATGTAGCTCCTTTCAAACCTTCTACCAGTGTCGAAGAGACACTTAAGCAACACAAACGGCTGCCGGACCCCGCACAAGAAGTATGGTGGATACCAACCGGTGAAGACATGCGGTGGAACAACCGTCATCTGCAGCAATTGTTCCCGACAGTTCCCGTGTATAGAAACGGTCAGGTTCGACCACTGGACTATGCGCTGAATAAATCTATTGATCGATTTCCTGTTGCTACCCCTGAAGGCAATATGCCTTTCCTTGAATTTCTTAACAGCGAGCAAAGTACCAGCCTCGGCGTGGTCATTCTGCACAAGGGTCGTATCGTATTCGAACACTACGCCCGCATGCAGGAGTACGAGAAACCGATCTGGTGGTCGGTCACTAAGATCTTCGCCTCCTCGTTGATCGCTGTGCTTGAGGCCAGAGGTAAAGTCGATGTCAGCCAACCAGTGGAGCTTTATGTACCAGAACTGAGCAAGTCGGAATTTGCAGGGGTTTCTGTTCGTGATGTGCTGGATATGGCGTCAGGAGTGGACTGCACTGATGGTAACTACGCACGAGGTACCTGTTACTATGAGTTTGAGGCTTCCCTCGGAGACGCTGTTCGCTCACCTGATACGCCAGATACCCCCTACGATATGTTAACGAGCATGAGACCGGGTAAGTGGACACTCCCTGGAACAGGTTTCGACTACAGCGGCACTAACACCTTTGTCCTAAGCTGGATTGTCGAACGGGTCCTGGACATGCCGTTTCATGATGCAGTAACGAGTGAAATCTGGCATCACATCGGTGCAGAAGGCGACGCAGCCTTTTTTGCCGGGCGTAAAGGTGTTGCTCTTTCCAGTGGCGGATTTCTTGCCAAGGCGAGGGACATGGCGCGTTTTGGACTACTGTTTACCCCAAGCTACAAAGTCGTCAGCGACACACGCCTTATGCCATCCGAATACATCGACACCATGTTACATGGCGGCAGGCCAGAATTAATGGAACATGCGCGGTTCGGTGAAGGCAAACCCGGCGGCGTACGCCACAACGTATATCAGTGGGATATGGTGTACGACAACGATGATGTCTTCAAAGGCGGATGGGCTGGTCAGGGCCTGTTAATTAACCCTCGAAAAGATCTTGTGGCCGTATATCTTGGCTATGCAAAGGATGACGAATTTAGCGAACTCGCAGTGTTACCAAGGCTTCGCAAAATCCTGTCAACTTTGTATCCATAAACCGGTGGCATCAACAAATGGATCTTCCGTTTTACTCCATGAGTTGAAACGAATCACCAACCTAAATATCATCGGCAGTGAGACGTTCTCTAACTTCTCATGTAATGAAAGGGGGCCGTAGTTAAGGCCAGTCTCCTGGCGGTCAAACCGTGAGCAGGGATAGATCTCACACGTTCTATGGATAAACAGGCAGTGCGTCAAACATTGACATGACTTCGAACACACCGATAAGAAGGCTGAAAGCTAGAACCCCGTAGACAAGCGGGCTGCCACCCCAAACCCGGAATGGGGTTTCAAGCTGGTCCGAACGCAGCTTCAGCACTAGCCGCACCGGCACCAAAAAATAACCGAAAATCATGACAAGGCCGGCATAACCAATGGCCACGATAAACCCGTGTGGAAAGAACAAGCAGACCAGTGCCGGTGGCCCAAAAGCAATCAACAGGCTTTTCAGCCGCCCCGTTGCACCATCGTCAAAGCCAAAGGCGTCGGTGATATAGTCGAACATAACAAGACCGACGGCTGATATGGAAGACGTCACGGCGAAATTGGAAAACAAGTTCAGCAGCAGGCTCATGTTTTGGCTGTGAGCTTCAGTCACGCCCTGGAAGCCGACGATCAGGTCTGCAATATTGCCGCCTGCGGCGATAACCGGCACCCACGAGCCGCGTGAAAGGGTGCCAAATGCCACCAAAATCCAGATCAGATAAAGCCCGAGAGTGATCAGGGTGCCATAGAGCATGCAGCGGTGGACTGTCTTGGGTTCTGGCCCGTAGTATTTCACCAGGCTGGGAACCAAGCCGGCAAATCCAAAGGAGGTCAGGAAATAAGGTAAGGCTGCCCAGATGTACTGGCTATAGCTCTCTACCTGCACTTGGGTATTGAAGAGCTTGAATATTTCTACATGCAGTACCAGACCAGCATTGAACAACAGGTAACTGACGGCCATTCCAATCATCAAAACAGTGCAAAGACGGCTGACCAAGGTGGTGCCAAACCAGATCAATGTGGCAAAAAAAGCCGCGAACAGTACGCTTGAGACATTTTGTGATATTGGACTTTCGCCACCGGTGATGGAGGCAAAAGTGTGATTGATAATATTGCCGCCCGCACTGATGTACGCATAAATCAGAATGTACATCAAAAAAGCCATGCCGATGGATGTTGCCAGATTCCATTTTTCGCCCAGTATCCCATTAACAATGGTGTAAAAGCTGGCACCGCGAGGATAAACCAGCGTCGCTTCCAACAACAATAAGGCACCAAGATAGCTGAGCAACCAGATCGCAAATAGACACGCTGCTGTCCACCCAAACCACATCCCTGCAGAGACAATCGGTAAGGAAAAAACGCCAGCACCAATAGTGGCGCTCGTCACTAGCACTACACCATGGAAAAGGGGGGGCGATGATCTATTCATTGCAGACCTTCAATGCTAATGCTATTGAAGAAAGGGATTATTCTTCAACCAAACTATTCAGCTTTTCCTTTCGCCGTAGCAGTTGCTCCACGATTCTCGGCCCCCGATCAGGAATACTCCAGGGGCAGATTGAAATACAGATAGAGCAGCCGTAATTTTCGTTAAAAAACGGGATGCATTTATCGAAATCTACATACCATTTTTCCTCCCCTCGAACCGTGGCCTTTTCGGGACCAATTGCCCCGGGTGGACAAGCATTTTCACAAACTCGGCAGCGGCTGCAAAAATCATCTACGTCATAGCTTTGGCGAGGTGTTGGAATCAATGGCACATTGGTGAGCACACAAGAGAGTCGGAACGAAGATCCGTATTCTTTGTTAATGATGGAGCCGTGTTTGCCCAGTTCACCAAAACCGCATTCAATGGCAGCAGGGATCATTACCATGGTGCCTGCCATGGGGCCGGTGTTTGCAAATGAGTCCCAGCCACGATTTCTTATCCAGGTCGCCACGTCTTTGCTGGCTTTTTTGGCTCTACCGTACTGGCGTATGACTTCCGCACCCGCGATATCTTCAGGCGCGGTCTTGATTTTTTCGTAGTCGTGCGCGACACCAATCACAATGACCCATTTGTAATCCAGCTCTACTCCTTGAAATGCCCAGTCTGGATTGAATGCAGTAATCCCAAAAAGTTCCAGTTCAATGGTTCCAGCATAGCCAGCCAATTGCTGTGACCACTGCTGTGCAGGTTGCTGCAGGGGAGGGCCGCTGACAGGAAGGACAGCTGCAGCCGTAAGTTCATCGCGGTTGGCACGTGCTTCGACGATCGCGGGGTTATCAGGATTCTGTTCAAAGAAGAATTTTTGTAGCCCGCCATGGGGTATGTTCTTCGGCTCACTCCAGTAAACATGTGTGGGTTGTCGGAATTCGGTTTCACCCAGGCCATTGACGGTATTTCCCGACATCTCAGGCACTAAAGCCATTTGCTCTGGTTTAGGTGTGTAAGGTTTGTATGGAGATTTTGCCATGTGATGCCTCGCTCACAGAATGACCATAATGCCACCAAATTCACGATTCACAAATTTATGAGGCAAGCTCGGCGATTCGTGAGTGCGCTCGACACCATAGGGCCGGCCACTTAAGGCCACGCCACTCGGTTCGTGCGGTCCTGGTGGCGCGGGGCTTTTACCCACGAGATCGAACGGCGCGTCAGCCTGCTACCAGGCTTCGATCTCCCGCTCAATCTGGTCGCCGAACTGGGCAATCGCATCCGCCTGTCGATTCGGTAATGTGTAATCCGGGAACAGGGCATCGGTTCCTTCGTAGTCACGTAAGATTTGACGCGCAACGGTTACTTTGTGAACCTCAGTTGGGCCATCAGCAATGCCCATGACGTAAGAGCCGAGCAACATACCGGACAGCGGTAGTTCGTTGGATACTCCCAGAGATCCATGGATTTGGATGCAGCGAGAGATTACATCGTGATACACCTTTGGCATTAGCGCTTTAATTGCGGCTATATCCTTTCGCACCTTCATGTAATCGTTGTACTGATCAATACGCCAGGCAGTGCGAAGTACCAGTAGCCTGAACTGCTCCATTTCTATCCAGGAGTCGGCGATCTTTTCCTGGACCATTTGTTTGTTCGCCAAAGGTTCACCCTTCGTGGTCCGGGACAATGCGCGCTTACACATCATGTCGAAGGCAACTTTGATTTGCCCCATAGATCTCATCGCATGGTGGATACGCCCGCCACCCAGGCGTGTCTGGGACACGGCGAAGGCCTGGCCCCTCGGTCCCAACATGTTGGACTTTGGCACCCTGGCGTTGTCATACTTGATATAGGCATGTGAACCTTCGCCGGGTGCTTCAGTGCCAACTCCGACATTGCGAATGATATCCACTCCCGGGGTATTGGTAGGTACTACGAACATTGACATACGTTGATGAGGTGCCGCGTCTGGATCTGTCACGGTCATCGTGATCAGGAAACTTGCATATCTTGCGCTGGAAGAAAACCATTTTTCCCCATTGATGACGAAGTGATCACCATCCTCTGTAGCGAGGCACTGAAACTGAGTTGGATCAGAACCGCCCTGGGGTTCGGTCATGGAATAGCTTGAAGAAATTTCACCATCCAGTAGCGGTTGCAGGTACTCCTTCTTGAGTTCTTCGGTCCCATAATGGGCCAGTATTTCAGCGTTGCCTGTATCTGGCGCCTGGCAACCAAAAACTACCGGCGCAAACCTGGATCGACCGAGGATTTCGTTGAGTAATGCGAGTTTCAGTTGGCCGAAGCCGAGTCCACCCAATTCTGGACCAAGGTGGCAGGCCCAGAGACCGCGTTCTTTAACCTCCTGTTGTAGAGGTCGAATCTGTCGGATGAAATCGGGATCATGGTATTCTTTGGTCGCTCCCAGAACCATATCGAGTGGTTCTACTTTCTTGGTTACAAAGTCATCAACCCAGGCTAATACGCCCTGATATTCTTGATCAGTTTCAAAATCCCACATTCTACCTGCTCCTGTTTGTGTTGTTCGCTCCTCGATTGTCTATCCATTGCGGTGCTGATAGCAAGGGCTTCACACAAGCCCCGTAGATTGGTGTCGAGGGACAGGTATGGAGCAGTTCGACTATCTACTTGCCTGCTCTCTTACCCGGGTTGGTTCGTCAGCTTTTAACTCACGCGCAATTTGTAGGCGAGGATTCCGCCGATTAACATGGGTATCGCAAAGACCAGGAAGTTCGCTGTGATGGAAACCCCCATCGCAATCATATAGCCCGCAATGCCTGGCCCAAGTACGGCGCCGAAGCGTCCAAGGCCAATAGCCCAACCGACACCGGTACTTCTTATTTCAGTAGGATAGAGCTTAGCCGCCACGGCATACATGCCGGTGAACCCGCCTTGTAAACTGATCCCAATAACAAAAATGAGCGCCATAAGGATTGTTTTATCCGCTGCAAAGGATGCTGCCGCGGCAAAGAACCACATTAATATCGCAGCGGTAATCGCAAAGATACTAATTAGGGTTGAGAGTGACCATTTGGTTGCCAGCCAACCGAGAGTGTATATTCCAAGAACTCCACCGAAATTAAATAGTGTAAATGCCAGGTTGCCTGCTTCTGCGTCGTAACCCAGGTTAATGATGAGTTTGGGAGTCCAACTCATCAGAAAGTAAAGCGTGCTGATACAGAGGAAAAATGTTCCCCAGAGCATTAGGGTAGAGCGCCTTAACGCTGGGGTTAACAGTGACATGACTTTTTGCAGGCTACTTGCGCCATCAGCGACAGTGTTTTCTTTGTCTAACCCCTTGGTCGGTAATTGCGACAAAGGTTGAACCGAAAACATAGCAATGATCTTGTTGACCTTTTGTAATGCGCCTTGTGGTTGTTTGTTACACAGGAAATGAAGTGATTCTGGAATGAGTACAAAGGCAATTAGCGCCAGGACTACTGTTATTGAACCACCCGCGATGAACATACCGCGCCAGCCAAATTCTGGTATGACACTGGAAGCGACAAGCCCCGTCATCATTGCGCCCAGGGGATAACCTGAAGTGACCGCGGTCACCGAAAATGCGCGATAACGCTCCGGGCTGTATTCGGCTGCGAGTGTTGCGACAGTCGCCAGCATCGCACCGGCACCGAGGCCACTGACAAACCTGAGAACGATGAGCATGGGGAAGGAGTTGACCGTTGCTGTCAGTAGTACCGTTGAGCCGACAAGTAATAGTGTGATAATAATCATGGTTCGCCGACCGATGATGTCGGAAAAGGTTGCAAGAAACATTGCCCCCAGCATCATGCCCGCAAGAGAGAAACTAAACACAAGACCAAGTTTGTCTGCGCCCAATTGCATTTCTTCACCGATTTGGTGAGCAGTCACCGCCATTGCTGTAATGTCGAAGCCATCAACCATATTGAAGATAAGACAGAGAGCCACAATCATTATCTGCCGGCCAGAAAAATCACCGTGATCTATTAGTTCGCTGATATTCATTGATTGAGTAGTGATGGGTGAACCTCGTCGTGAAAGTCTATTTTTGTTTGTCTGATCTATCCCATTCTACGTATAGTGCTGACGGCCCTCGAAATGTAATATTCGGCGCAAATGATAACTTTTGGTTTTCTACCAGGCGTAGGTTGGGCAGTCGCTTAGCGAGTGTTTCAATTGCGATTTGAGCTTCAAGGCGTGCAAGCCGAGCGCCCAGGCAGAAATGAATACCGTGGCCAAAAGAGATATGTTTGTTCGCGTTATTACGGTCTGGAATGAATTCCGATGGTGTGGGAAATAGCGCCGGATCATGATTGGCGGCACCCAGGCTGACGAAAATTCTGGTGCCTTTGGGAATGTCGACGCCATCTAAATGCGTATCTTGAGTGGCGACTCGCCGCCAACTGGTTTGCGGTGAATCAACGCGGAGCATTTCTTCCAGCGCATTGGGTATAAGTGACGGATCATTAACTAATGCCTCCCAATGCACTCGTTCGGGAAGAATGTTCATGAGCGTTAAAGAAATAAAGTTGCTGACGATCTCATGCCCGGCGAAGGATAGACCGTAAATGATCGACTCCACCTCACGGTAAGCAAGACCTTCGGGGTTAGCCTTGTGAGCAGCTAATAATTCAGAGGTAAGGTCGTCAGCGGGCACTTCGTTTCTTTGTGCAACAAATGCCCGGCAATACCGCCAATATTTCAGCATGTTTTCTGCAATTTGTGTCTGAGCTTCATCGGTGGGTTTACCCCAGGTGAATATCAGACGGTTCGAAGTCCAGAAAATTAACTGATCATCGTCAATTTCCGGAAAACCAATGAGTCGGAAAATTACGCGTCCCGGCAGTGCATGCGATAGCGAAGAAACAACTTCCGATTGATGCCCACCCGCTATCATTTGAGAGACTAAATTGGCGGTCGTCTCGCGGATATAGGGTTCAAGCAGGTTCATGCGCCGCGCGTTAAAACCATCACGAGTATACTTGCGGATTCGAGTGTGGTCGGGTTGCTGGCAATTCGACATCACTGCTTTCGGGTTATAGTCCGAGGCGGACATCACTACCGTTGCTTTTTCACAAACCGGGAAAACAGGATCTTGAACATTCTCCGATGAAAAGACTTCGTGGTTCTTTAATACCGTAGTGACGTTTTCCATTCCCGTCACCACCAAGTAGCCGAGTTCTTCAGCATAGAAAATAGGTTTGTCCGACATTAACGCTTCAAGCTGGGGGTATGGGTTAGCCAGATAGTCTTCATCAAACGGTGTGAACGAAGCATCAAGAGGGCATCCGGTTGGTTGGGTTGCAGGCGGAACACTGATCTTGTGGTAGGCGTCGTCTTTATCTTTGCTCATGGTTCTTTCCACATTGATATTGGTTAGTCTTTCTCATCAATTTTTTCAATCAACTCGTCTAACAATTCGTAAAGAAGCTCAAGCTTGCCGTAGCCAAATTTTTCAGTGATCAGATCATAACGTTCGACTGATTTTGGCGCGATTTTTTGAAACAATTTCTTACCAGGCGCAGTGATTGAGATAACCGATTTTCGATTGTCTGATGAAGACTGGTTTCGAATGACGAGCTTACGTTTCTCCAGGTTTTGGATGATTCGTGAAAGGCTGGGCATTAACAAGAAACATCTATGTGCTAATTCTGTGATGTCGAGTCCTTCCTCTTCATTCAGAGCCCGGATGACCCGCCACTGTTGCGAGGATAAACCGTTTTCGCGTAATGAAGGAATGAATTTTTTCATTACTGCTTCCCTGGCACGTAGTAATGCCATGGGGAGTGAACGGTCAAATGCGCGCAGTGTTTTGTTTTGTGAATTAGTCATTGAAGGCTCTAGTTATCCGTCTCATTAATCACCTCATCAATGACCTCATTCGACAGGATGCCTACACCTTCAACCTCAACTTCAACAACATCCCCTGGTTTCAGATAGCGTGGGGGATCGAATCGAGCACCTGCACCATTGGGAGTTCCAGTGGCAATCATATCCCCGGGTTTCAGGTTGAAAAACTGTGACATGTAAGCGATCAGGTACTTTATTGGGAATGTCATGTTGTCGGTTGTATCTTGCTGCCGCTCCTCGCCGTTGACCCGAGTTTTCACAATCATGTCCTCGTAGATAGCAGGGGTGAATTCATCGGCGGTGACCATCCAGGGACCAACGCTACCAGAATGGTAAAAGTTCTTACCCTGAGTAACATTAAATTTAGAATGCCTTAACCAGTCCCGGATCGTCCCTTCGTTCATAATAGTGAGCCCTGCGATATAATCAAAGGCGTTGTCTTCTGATATACGGCGGCCTTCCTTGCCTATGATGACGACAATCTCGCCTTCATAATCCAATTGGTCTGATTCGGGCGGTCGCAGTAGATGATGTCCATGGCCTACCAAAGAGTCTGGTGTTCGCATAAAGAGACTCGGGAACTTTGATGCCTTGGAACCGTCTTTGTACTCAGCGTTCCGATCAGCATAATTGACCCCAATGCAGGCAATCTTTTCGGGATTAGCAACAGGTGGAAGATAGGTGATCTCATCAGTGTTCACATCAGGTGATAGCCCGGAAGCGAGCTCTTGCGCCTCATTCAGGCGATCACTGCTAATGGCTTGTTTGAAGTCGCACTTCATTCTAGCGCCGAGATCGATTATTCCCTCCTCCGTAATCGCGCCCCAGGAACTCTGGGGTTGAGAGGAATGGTGTGAAGAATGGTTGCCATTCGTGAAAGAGAGGAATCGCATAGTAAAACCTTATTAAATTTAACCTGTTATGCATATAACCGCATAACGGCGCAAATAGATAGCCATTTACAACATTAGTGATTAACATGTTATGTAATAATGCGTCAAGGTAAAAATATGTCGGGCAACAAAGAGAGCAATGAGGAAAATCTAGGCAAAGCAAAATCCTATCTGCAAAGGTTTAGCGACAACATCACAGGGCATTTCATCAATGGTCAATTTGAAGTGCCAACAAACGCTGAGACCTTTGAGAACTTTACGCCGGTTGATAATACAACCCTCGGTAAAATTGTGGCCGGTAGTGCTCAGGATATAGACCGGGCTTGTGATGCCGCCCAGGCAGCTTTCGCCGATTGGCGGGATATGTCCGGCGCAGCCCGTAAGAAACTGCTCAATCACTTTGCTGACAAAATTGCCGCGCGTGCAGAGGAAATTGCACTGATTGAATCGATGGACTGCGGGCAGCCAATTCGCTTTATGAAGCAGGCAGCACTCAGGGGAGCAGACAACTTCCGTTTTTTTGCTGACAAAGCGCCTGAAGCTGTCAATGGCCAAGCGCTATATCAGGATGTTCATACTAACTACACCATGCGAACGCCGGTAGGACCCGTGGGTATTGTCACGCCGTGGAATACGCCGTTTATGTTGTCGACCTGGAAGATTGCACCGGCACTTGCGGCGGGCTGTACTGTTGTTCACAAGCCCGCGGAAATGTCACCTCTGAGTGCGCTGCTGTTGGCTGAAGTTGCCAAAGAGGCGGGGATTCCGGATGGTGTCTTAAATACTGTGAATGGCTTTGGTGAAACTGCGGGTAAACGATTGACAGAACACCCGGCAATCAAAGCTGTCGCATTAGTCGGTGAAAGTGCTACTGGCACGCATATCATGCGCCAGGCTGCGGGTACGCTAAAACGCCTTCACTTTGAGTTGGGTGGTAAAAACCCTGTGATCGTTTTTGATGATGCAGACTTTGACCGTGCGCTAGATGCCGTGGTGTTTATGCTATATAGCCTTAACGGTCAGCGTTGTACGTCGAGTTCAAGATTGTTGGTCCAACAGGGTATTCAAGCTGAGTTTATGGCAGCGCTTAAAGAACGGGTAGGAAACCTGAAGGTCGGTCATCCCCTTGACCCTGAAACGGAGGTAGGGCCGGTTGTCAGCCGGGCGCATTTTCAAAAAGTCATGAGCTATATGGATATCGCAAAAAGCGATGGCGCAACAACAGCCGTAGGTGGTTATGCAATAGAAACGCTGGGAGATGGTAATTATATTAGTCCCACGCTGTTCACAGAGACAGACAACAGCATGCGGGTAGCGAGAGAAGAGATATTTGGCCCAGTGTTGACGGCCATGACATTTGATTCAGAAGAAGATGCCGTTCGAATGGCTAATGATACGCCGTACGGGCTTGCTGGATATGTCTGGACCAAAGATGTCGGTAGAACAATGCGTCTAGCAAAGAATTTGGAGGCGGGTATGCTCTGGTTTAATTCCGAAAACAACAGAAACCTGCCATCACCCTTTGGCGGCATGAAAGCCAGTGGGATAGGTCGGGACGGGGGTGACTTCAGTTTCGATTTTTATATGGAAACCAAGAACGTTTGTATCGCACATGACCTGCACAACGTACCCGTCTTAGGTAGATAGGCCATTTAGAATATCGAGAAGGAGATTTACAATGGGCAAACTCGCCTACGCGGCTAAGATTACACATGTCCCTTCTATGTATCTGTCCGAGATGGATGGACCGCACAAGGGTTGCAGAGACCACGCGATCGAAGGCCATCGGGAAATTTCAAAACGATGTCGTGCCCTGGGTGTTGATACAATCGTAGTGTTTGATACCCATTGGTTAGTCAATTCCGGCTATCACCTGAACAACGCGGCGCATTTCAAAGGAATCTATACCAGTAACGAATTACCTCATTTCATTAAAAATTTACCCTACGAATATGATGGAAACCCTGAACTTGGCCACCTGATTGCAAATGCTGTCACGAAAGCCGGGGTGCACATGCGTGCCCATGAGGACACCAGCCTGAGTTTAGAATACGGCAGCCTGGTCCCCATGCGCTATATGAATGAAGACCGGCACTTCAAGGTGGTTTCAGTTGCTTCTTTGCTTATGGTGCATGACCTGAAGGATAGCGTGACCGCGGGAAGGGCGCTTCGGTCAGCTATCGAAAATGATTATGACGGTAAAGTTGCCATATTCGCTTCTGGGTCGTTGTCACACAGATTTGCGCAGAATGGCACCGCCGATGAATTTATGCATAAAGTCTGGTCTCCCTTCTTGGAGGAATTTGACCATCGTGTGATTGAAATGTGGCAGAACGGGGACTGGGAACGCTTCACGGAAATGTTGCCTGAGTATGCAAACAAGTGTCACGGTGAAGGATTTATGCACGACACTGCAATGTTGCTGGGTGCGCTAGGCTGGGATCAGTACCGCGGTAAGGCCGAGGTCATCAGTCCTTACTTTGGCAGCTCTGGAACGGGGCAAATTAATGTTGAATTTCCGGTTTAAGAGTTAGACGTTGGGGGGTTAAAGGGCATGGCACATTTTATTTATGAGTACTCAGCTAATCTGCCTGAGGATCTGTTAGATCTGCAGGGCTTGATGCAGAAGATGCACCAGAAAGCTGCGGAAACTGACATATTTCCAATGGCTGGAATGAGAAGCAGGGCTATCAAGTGTGAGCACTTCCGCGTTGCGGATGGTGACTCTGACAAAGGTTTTCTCAACCTCAGTATGAAAGTGGGTCGCGGCCGCGATGAACCGACCAGAATCCATGTCGGTGAAATGTTCTGGCAAATCATGCTGGAGCATCTTGAACCGCTCATGGCTGAGTATTCGGTGACGCTTTCTTATGAGATGCGGGAGTTGGAAGAAAAGGTGAAGTTTAACAGCAGGAATTTTTAGGATGTTGACCCAACAACAGATTACGGTCGCGGCGGATCGTCTATATCAGGCAGAAAAAGAGCATGAACAAATTAAGGCGCTGACAATGTCTTTTAATATGGACATGGACGACGCTTATGCTATTCAAAAAGCCTGGATAGATCGGAGGCTGAAGGACGGTGAAAAAATTATTGGATATAAGATTGGGCTGACCTCTCGCACTATGCAAGTTGCTATGAATATTAATACGCCCGATTACGGTGTACTGACAGATGCGATGCTGTTCCCCAACAAATCGAAGCTCAATGCCGCAGATTATCTAGACCCACGAATTGAATCAGAATTTGCGTTTGTGATGAAGAAGCGACTTTTTGGAGAGAATGTTTCTATTGAAGAGGTTATGGACGCCACAGATTATGTACAGCCCGCGCTCGAACTCATTTCGGCTAGAAGTCGTCGGGTCGATCCTGAAACGGGCTATACCCGAAATGTGTGTGACACCATTGCTGACAATGCGGCTAATGCCGGCATAATTTGTGGTGGTGAGAAGGTTGCGCCGGCGGATATAGATCTCAAATGGGCTGGTTCTTTGCTTTATCTCAACGGTGAAATTGAAGATTCAGGTATGGGTGGTGCGGTGATGGGCCATCCTGCACATGGTATCCGCTGGGTGTGTAAACGATTCGCACCGCATGGAATCGCCCTTGAGCCGGGCCAGATTATTCTCTCTGGCTCGTTTACAAGGCCCGTGCCTGTAAAAGCGGGAGATCGTGTCTTTGCTGATTATGGGAAATCAGGATCTATTGAAGTTGATTTTGTTTAGCGGCTTCAAGCTGCGCAACACGAACGCTTTGCCAGCCCCTGACAGTTAGTTCCAACCCCAAGACCATCACAGAACAAGCCTCTGTAATCACCCCTCGGAACGTCAGTGTGAAGCCACAAATCCTGGCAGTGTATGACTGTTATCTGGAAAGCAGTTTCGGTTGCTGGCGAAATGAAAGCCAACGGATGTTGCTTCGATATTCAGAATATTGACTGAATATCCCTGTTAAAATACCTATCCTGTTTTTTGAAACCGTTTGATAAGGGTTAGCCATGAAAAACGTTGTTGTCGTTGGAGCAGGACCTGCAGGAGCAAGCATTGCCTATTTGCTGGCGAATCGAGGCATAGACGTGACACTGGTGGAGCGGCGTCGAGATTTCGCCAGGGAATTTCGTGGTGAAATCTTGATGCCTAGTGGAATCGAAGCACTGCAACAGATGGGCCTTGGTGAAGCGCTGGCGCAAACAGATAGTCATGCTGCGCCAGACATCGCGTTATATATGAACGGCAAGCTGCTATTCACCGAAAATCTGGACCCTGAGGTTTTTCATGGACATCCCCCGCTAGCGATTTCTCAACCCGCGCTACTTGAAGCCATTGTGGCAGAAGCCGAAAAACTACCCAGGTTCAAATTTGAACGTGGCGTGTCAGTGAAAGAATTGGTCGAGGACAGTGGGGCTGTTACAGGTGTTACGATTCGAGATGATGATCGCGAAAGGTTCCTGCCTGCTGACCTGGTTATCGGTTCAGATGGTCGAAACTCGGTAGTCCGCAAACATCTGGGTCACGGTGTGACCAAAAAAAGCCCTCCCATGGACATTGTCTGGTGCAAACTTCCTTGCCCGGACGATTGGCCAGGTTTAAAAGCCTATGTTGGTCGTGGACATTTGCTAGTGGCATACCACACCTGGGATCACAGTTTGCAATTAGGGTGGGTCATTCTTAAAGGGACCTTTGGTGAGCTTCGCAGCAAAGGGATTGAAGCATGGATAGAAGAAATGGCGCGCCATGTGTCACCAGATTTAGCTGCTCATTTACGGGCTCACAGCGATGCTGCCCAAAAGCCTTTTCTCCTTGATGCCGTGTCGGACTGTGTCGACAGTTGGAGTGGACCGGGGGTCTTGTTGATTGGGGATGCCGCACACACGATGTCGCCGGTGGGTGGACAGGGCGTCAATATTGCGCTGCGCGATGCGGTTGTTGCCGCTAATTATCTGGTGCCTATATTAAACAACTCGTCAACGTCAGTAACAGAGATGACTTCCGCACTTCAGGGCATAGAGAAAGAACGCAGGATCGAGGTTGATTACATTCAAAACCTGCAGGCGAAACCGCCAAAAATTGTACTCAGTCGCGCGTGGTGGGGCGAGCCCGTTCGCCGTATCGCAGGATTTGCGCTCGGCACGCGGCGGATAAGACGAAAGGCTGCCCACAGAGTGTCGGCTTTTCCATTTGGCGTGAGAGACGTCAAACTCGAAGTTTGAGGAAGTACCATGAAAACCAGGAACGAATTCGCGCTTTTTATTCTCATTTCCGTAGTTTTGCCGGATGCTGCTTTGATATTCAGAAGTTTGACTGAAGAGCCCTGTTAAAACTCTTATTCTCAACATCGTCCAGTTGCTGGCCAATTTCCGGGGCCCATTACTGTCTAAGATTGTAGTGCTAGTGGTGCCAGACGGGCCGACAAGGTACCCAATCTGCACGGGTTTTAGCGTAGGTAGCCAGGGTTGTTCGACGGGAAGAATTATGAAGTCTATTAGTTCAAGATCATTTTTTGTTGCGACGCACCATAAGCAAAGAATAAAAGGCTTATAACGGTGCATTATAACGTTGACACGGATCAATGTTTCGATAGAAACTGATAACCGTCAGAGATGATTGTTTTGATAGGTTTATTCATAAAGGGGGAGCACCACTAATGCGACTAAAAAATATGGGTAAGTTAGGTCTTGCCGCAACACTTCTATTTACGACTTTTACGTCACTGCCGGTATTGTCGGCGGAACAAAAATCCGGACTGTATATCGAAGAGATCGTTGTTACTTCGAGGAAGGTAGAGGAGTCCTCTCAGGCAGTCCCTCTTGCGATTACCGCAATTTCTGAAGAGCTGGCCAGTTCGACGATCAGGGATCTGTCAGACCTTAATGGATTCGCACCCAACGTGCAGATTGACTCAAACGGCGGTAGATCGGGCGGCGCCGTGATCAATATCAGGGGGATCAGCCCAACTCGATCAGACGACAATTCGTTCGACGCACCAATTGGTGTGATGATCGACGGCATTTACATGGGTACCACGGCCGGTCAGATACTTGAAAACTTTGACCTTGAACGCGTAGAGATTCTGCGTGGTCCACAAGGGACATTGTTTGGTAAAAATACAGTGGGTGGTGTGCTCAATGTTATTCGAAGTCGACCAACTGGTGAGTACGGCGCGCGCATGAAAGCGACTGTGGGTTCGGACGGCCAACAGGAGCTGCGAGCTGTCGTGAACCTACCATTGATAGATGACAAGTTAGCCGCCAAGATCTTTGCAACCAGCATCGGAGACGATGGCTACTACAGGAATATCACGACCGGTGATAATTCGGGTGAGAAAGACTACCAAAATATTGGGGCGACCTTCCTCTGGACGCCTAACGACAGGTTTGAAGCAACCTTAACTGTCGAGACCTTCCAGGATGACAGCCTGCTCAATGCCTATCAGACGAATTACAACGTTTCACCCGGTGTGATAGCGCCGCCGAGTGCTGAAGCAGCAGCGCGTGGAGAAGGTGACTACAGTGGCGGCTTTGCTACCTGCACCAGTTATGATCCTTCAACCTGCCGAGATACGCTTAAGACGCCTGGTCATTCCGAGAATGACACGACCAATAACGCGTCGCTCGATACGGACGCCATCACATTGAATATGCGATACGAAATCAATGACCATTTAACATTGGTTAGTGTGACAGGTAGCCGGGAGGTGGATGAGTACCGGATCTATGACTTCGATGGCTCTGCTGCGGATTACATCACTATCGAACGATGGAACGAGTACGAACAATTTAGCCAGGAACTTCGAATCGACGGTTCCTGGGACACTCTCACGTTAACCGCTGGCCTGTATTACTGGAGGAGCGAATTCGAACAGGACTGGGTTACCGGCGGTGGCTTCTGGGCGTCGCTTTTCGGGGCTGTAGCTTATGACCCGTTTCTTTTTAGTCTCTGCCAGGGTAGTAACGGTCTGGACGGCATCTTCGCACCAATCTCGTGTGACCTGGGCATAAGCAGCGTTGCGCCTGGCGCGAATGTCACGCAGATACTCTATGAACAACAAGATACTGACTCTGTTGCAGCCTTTGCTCAGGTAGAGTGGCAGTTTGCCGAGGATTGGACTTTGACCGCAGGTCTACGCTGGACCCGGGAAGAGAAAGACTTCATCGCCGGTCAGTCATATCTGTCTAACGAGGAGCGGCAACGGTTACGCAACTTTCCAGGCTACTCTGACCTTGATAATGAATGGACAGAAACCTCTCCCAAGCTTGGACTCACTTATCAGTTGACCGACGATTCGATAGTTTACGGTTCCTACTCAGAAGGTTTTCACTCAGGTGGCTTTTTCGGTGTAAACCAGAATCTTCGTGACTTTGAGCGAGACCAGTATGATCCTGAGTTTGCAGAAAACTGGGAGATTGGTTACAAGAGTATGCACATGGATAATCGCCTGCGATTAAACTTGACGGCATTCTATAACGATTTCACGGACAAGCAGGAGTCGTTTGTTGCACTTGATCCGGATACCAAGACGGTTGCGTCAAAATTCGATAACGCGGGTTCGGTGATCTATAAGGGCTTCGAAATGGAGGCTGAATACCTGGTCAACGAAAACTTAAAGATTTTCTTCAACTATGGTTATTTGGATGCCGAGTATGATGAGTTTGAAACTGACATCAATGCCACAGATGGCGTAGACCTTATCGAAGATGCAACTCACCTGACACCGCGTAATGCACCTGAGTCTACACTCGGCATCGGCGGTACTTTCAGTTATCCGATCGGTAACGGGGATCTCGAAATCTACGCCAAGTTCGCAAGGGTTGGCGACATCGAAACCAGCCTGACCAATGCACCACTGGGCAGGATCGACGAACGTGACGATGTGAGTGCATCAATCGGTTACTACACAGAACAATGGTCTGTTGTGGCCTTTGGTCGTAACCTGGCTGATGACGAATTTGAAGCCTTCACTCCTATCGCCACCTTGTTCGCAGTCGGTTCTATTAACCGTGGACGGACTTTTGGACTTGAACTTGCGTTTGAATTCTAGTTCTTTTACTAAGAGCTTCACGAAATAAAAAAAACCCGGCATTAGCCGGGTTTTTTTTCAACCATTTTTTGCTCCCAACGAACGGCTGAAGCGTGTTTTTGATATAGATATTTCGGTTGCTCACGAAATGAAAGCCAACGGATGCTGCTTCGATATTCAGAATGTTGACTGAATATCCCTGTCAAAATACCTGTTCACCAAGACCTGTTCCCAGAGATTTTTCATTCGGATACTTTTTACAATTTCGGGAATAATATTTTTATTAGTTTCTATTCTCCGTTTGATAGTTCCTGTTCTCAAACCTGATACAGTCTGGGATTAATTGACAATATCAATGCGGATGTAGATCAAACATGTCTGATGTTAGCGTTGCGAACACCATCTACTCGAAAAAATATAGAAACTATGCCCTGGGTGTCCTGTTTCTTGGCTATGTCGTTAATTTCATCGATCGCTCTATTCTCTCTATTTTACTAGAGCCCATTAAAAACGAACTATTGCTCACAGATACACAACTGGGTTTACTTGGCGGGCTCGCGTTTGCGATGTTCTATGCAACCCTGGGTATTCCGATAGCCTCCCTGGCAGATCGTTGGAGCCGCACCAAGGTTCTCGCGATCTCCATGATAATATGGAGTGCGATGACGGCAGTGTGTGGGGCCGCAAGCAATTTCACGATGCTTCTGCTTGCAAGAATAGGTGTCGGCGTAGGCGAGGCAGGCGCTAGCCCGCCCTCACACTCACTTATTTCGGACTATTTCCCCATCGAGTCCAGAGCAACGGCTTTGTCCATTTATGCTCTGGGTATCCCTTTCGGTTCCATGATCGGTAACTATGTAGGAGGCTGGGGAGCATCAGAGCTTGGCTGGCGAATGACTTTCTTCCTGGTAGGAGTGCCGGGGATTTTTGTCGCACTCCTGATACTGGGGACACTACGCGAACCACCCAGAGGCTTATCCGAAACCGCTGCAGTGAAAGCGGCGGTCGCTAAAACTGCAGAGCCAGCACCCTCATTGAGAGAAGTCTTTAAATTTCTATGGCACCGCCGTTCCTTCAGGCACATTGGCTTCGCAGCCGGCCTACACGCCTTTGTGGGCTATGGCGCTGGAACCTGGAACGCGCCGTTCCTGATTCGCAGTCACGAAATGCCCATCACAGAAGTCGGTTCATGGCTGGCGATAATCTCAGGTATCGGCGCTATCGGCACTTTTGCTGGAGGATATCTCGGAGATAAGATCAGCGACTGGACAGCAGATAGGCGCTGGTATTTGTGGATAGCAGGGATTTCGACCCTGGTCATGGTGCCATTCCAGTTCACTGCATATCTATACGAAGACTTAACTGCAGTCATCCCAGCCCTTGCGGTCGTTTCAATATTGGGGGGCATGTATCTTGGGCCATCTTTCGCCATGACCCAGGGCTTGGTGACCTTACGCATGCGTGCGGTCGCCTCCGCTTTGTTGTTGTTCATGCTGAATATCATTGGCATGGGACTAGGCCCATACTTTGTCGGCGCCGCTAGCGACATGCTTTCACCGGACTACGAGATTGACTCACTGCGTTATGCACTTTGTCTTTGTGTTTTAGCGAACTTTTGGGCAGCTTTTCATTACTTTATGGGCGCAAGATCATTACGAGAGGATCTTGATTCTACTGCGGCACTGATGATGCAGAAGGCTGAATAACCTCAAAATAGACAGCTGAAGTGGAGTACGCATAAAAGAAATTTTATTCGTGCGGGTAAGTATGTCAGGTTATGCCGTTCTCGATTCCGTCATCGAAGCAGTGCACCTCAGTGCCAATGGTTGGTGAGAGATGAGCAGATCGAATTTCAAATATACAGCGTTGAATGCTGTCTGTTCAGACAGGACGCTCATGGTGCTCATTCCTCTGTTTTAGATTTTGTGCGGCTTCGTTAATGTAGCGGAAAGTAGATCTCAACTTATAAACTCAAGCTAAAGATCAATCGTAAAGTCCTTGAGGGCTTGTTTTTTGACCGGTGAAGTCCGGTCCCTCTTCTTGCCATCCATTGAAGACTTTCTCGCCCATTAGTGTTGCGAACCTTGGATCATCGGCGTAGCGCGCGAAAACTTCCGGGTGTCTATCATCGCCGCGTCGCTCTTGGGTCGACATAAATGGCCTGCAAAAATAGGCGGCCAGGTTAATGCGTGCGCCCGGTACATCTCGACGCCAACCTCCATGCCATGTATTACCGTGCCAGATGACAGCATCGCCCGGTTCAATTTCCATCGTTACAGCACCGCGAGGGAGCTTCCAGTTCACTTCATCAAGTTCTAATGGGCTAAGCTTCTTGCCCATAATGTCTGCCAGTGTCTCGTCGTGAGTTTTCCAATTTTCATGCAGCGTTGGTTGGCGTTTTTTAAGATGGCTGCCGGGAAATATCACTAAGGCGCCTTGCTCCTGGCTGTAAGGCGTCAGTGCATAATTGCAGTTGGCGATTGACGCGGCGTCGGTAAGGAAGCCATCAGTTTGTCCATCGGCATGGACGCCTAACGGCATGCCGCCTGGTCCTCGAAAATGACTCCCCATTGACGAAAGAACACAGCTTTCCCCCAATAAATAGTTAATCAATGCCAGGGGTTTCGGTTCAAGCAAGATTTCCGGGAAAACCAAATCATCGAAAAGAAGATAGTGCTGATAGCTCATCCCGTTGAAGTCATCATTGGTAGCAGTGTCAGGATCAATCGATTTATGCACGGTGCTTTCAACGCGACGGAGAATCGCCGCTTTTGCCCTATCGATTCGATCTTGAGAAAGGACAGATTTCACAACCGTATAACCCTGTAGCTGGAGTTCTAATAGATTGCTCGTTAAACCCAGTGTATCAATGCGCTCAAGGGTTCGCTTCAAGGCTGGGTCGTTGGTAGCCGCCAGAAGAGGGGAGGGGAATTGCTCACTTACAGTTGCTGATGACTTCAATTGCGACATTAACATCTCCTCTTCGTTACGCTATTCGTCTATGGTAGACGTAAAGGTGGCGTCAAAAGCGCACCTGTTTGTTTGCTAAACCAATACTAAGCTACCATTTCTGAAATGTGATGCAAACTGACGAGTCATTCTCGATCTTGTGCGGCGTTTCTTCAAGTACCTCCAGTCCGGGCTAAAGCCATTTTTTAGCCCTTTATTGGGGCGTTAGCTCTTTAGATATCTTGTACTTACCTTCATAAATTAGAGGTCAAAAAATGTTAGATCGCATCACGTCAATCTCTGAAATCAGGGACCTGATCGGAGAGGTCAAATACACCCAAGACACGAAGTGCATTGATCACATTGATGACCATTGTCGGGCATGGATAGAGCGGTCGCCCTTTTTGATCCTATCGACCTATAGTCAGTCGGGTCAAATTGACGTGGCGCCAAAAGGGGATCCGCAGGGTGCCTGGAAGGTGTTGGACGAAAACACCATCGCGATACCCGATCGACCGGGTAATAATCGCGCAGATACCTTTCAAAATATTTTAGATAACCCACGTGCCGGTTTGCTGTTTATGGTGCCAAACCGCCGAGAGGTGGTTCGGGTTAGTGGCGGCGCGAGTCTGACGCGCGACCCGGCGCTGCTGGAGACTATGACGGTCAATGGTAAAACGCCGAGCCTTGCGATTATTGTGCACGTTGAAGAGGCAATGTTTCATTGCGGAAAAGCCGTGGTGCGATCGAATCTTTGGTCGCCAGAGCGGTGGGGCCCGGTCGATGGCCTTCCGACCTATGGCGAAGCGCTGGTGGATCACGGCAAACTCAGTATCGCCGTGGGTGAGCTGGACGAGGGCCTCCGGGAACATGAAGCAACAACGCTTTACTAACGGGCTGATCGCGCCCTTGTGGTTGATCACACGCGACTCATGCACCCTTGCCCTGAGGTATCGGACCCATCGTAAGGAGGTGGGCGCTTCAATCAGGGCGGGTGCTAGCGGGGCGCCTTGATTGGTGTGGATTCTATCCAATCCAAAATCGCGGCTTCCACCATGGGCAAGGTTACGCTGCCATTTTCCAGAACCCGCCGGTGAAAGGTCTTCAGGTCAAATTGTGGGCCCAGTTGATCTTGAGCCAATGCGCGTAAGCGATTGAGTTCGAGCATACCCAACATGTATGCGTTGGCCTGGCCAGGCCAGGAAATGTAGCGATTGATTTCGTTTTCAATGTCGAGTCGAGACCAACCGCAGTTATTGAGCATGTAGTCGACGGCTTGGGTTCGGCTCCAACCCAGGGTGTGAATGCCGGTATCGATGACCATCCGGGCCGCTCTAGCGCCCTGGTCGGACAATAAGCCCATTCGGTCTAGCGGCCGGGAGTAAAGATGGAGCTCGTCTGCAAGTCTTTCGGAATAGAGCGCCCAGCCTTCGCTATAGCCTGAATTGCCTAGATAGCGCGCGATAGGGTGAACCTTATCGCCCAATTCGAGCGCGAGCGCCCCCTGGAGATGGTGGCCTGGATAGGTTTCATGATAGAGCGTGGATTGCTGGGTTGCCTGGGTGCGTAAGTTGGGTTCGCTCACCGCAATGTAATAGATTCCCGGTCGGGTGCCATCTTCCGATGAGGAATGATATTCCCCGCTGCCGCTGGCCGCAAAGTCGGGATAAGGTTTGATCAATACCGAGGCTTTTGGCAGTAGATCAAAGACTTCATTCATTCTTGGGCGTGCCTGGGCCAGCGCCTGTATTGAAAATTCGAGTACCGCTTGTTCGCTCACAAAGGTGAAGTCTGGATCCTGATTGATGCGTCGCAGAAAGGTCTCGGTGGCTTCACTGTTGAAGTGGGCGTCAATTACAGCGCGCATTTCTGCTCGAATGCTGGCCATTTGTACAAGTCCTACAGCGTGAATCTCGGAAGGCGTTGCCGGTAGGGTGGAGAACGCTCGAATCAAAGCGGTATAGCATTGCGCGCCGTCAGGATTGTTGCTGATCGCGATTTCAGTTCGGGCGTTGGGCAGGTACTGGGTTTCGATGTAATCGATGAACCGATGGAGCGCGGGTTGAATAGATTGTTCATAGATGGTTTTAACAGCGGCTTCGAACTCTGTGTCACGCGATCGTCGACCCATGTTCAGGAAGGGGTTGTCCGGGTTGAGTAGCGCTCGAACCTGCTCGGGGACGTCAACGACGGTGAGTCGGGGGGAGGAATAACCTTTCGCCAGACCCAGCGTCAGGTTATTAATTTCCGTATCGATGTAGCCGGCAACGGCACCCAGCCGTGTCAGTGCATCGCCACGGTCTGCTTTCGTTACGAGCGGTTGTACATCAAAAACGAACGGTAAGCCGGTGTGCCAGGCTGTGGCGGTGCTGGTTTCCCAAAGTTCTTTTCGGCAGGTTCGCGTCGCTTGACTGGCGCTGAGCGTTTCGATGAGAAACCCATAAGTGACCCAGTCCCGGCTGCCGACGGTAAACATTGCATCGTGCCCAAGTAGTTCTTTGAAAAAGGCATCTTCTTTGGCCTGCCAGCGTGAAAGGGCCGGGAGAGAATTATCGAAAAGCCGGTTATGCCGTCTGCCTTGCAAGCCATAAGAAGTCGCAATGCTGGGGTAGCGCTTGAGTAATGCCTCGACGTAATCATCGGCGATGGTTTCAATGCTTCGGGGCACGGCCTCGGGCAACGGTTCGATGGTTTGGCAACCCGTGATGAGCATCAAAGTCAGAATCATTGGATAAGTCAGTTGGTGCAGAATTTCTCGGATCATCATGGTTTTAGGTCCGGTGGGTTAAGGTTCCTTATCTTTGATTGGGTGCTGACTTTGTGATTCGCCGCTTCGGAATATTCCTGCTCAGGACAACTCGATTGTCTGTGGTTCAAAGCCAAGTGGTAACAGCCAATCTCGCAGAGCATATCCCGTTCCCGAAGGCCACACCAGACAGTCCTTTGGTGAAACCAGCTTAAAGCTGTCCAGTTCTTCGTTCAGCGTAATGGTTCCTGTCGCTGTAAGGTGGTAGCCGATGATGACTTGGTTCATCCGCTCAAAGGGGTAAACGCCGATCAATGTCGGCGCTGATGCATCTAAATCTAGTTCTTCTTTAACTTCGCGAACAGCGCATTCGGCCGCGCCCTCGCAATGATCGACAAAACCGGTAATCAATCCGTAAAACGTGTTTCGCCAGGATCGGTTGTGAGCTAGAACAATGTTTCCTTCGTATTCGACCACCACAGCCGCCACCGGCGTTGGATTATCGTAATTCACGAACCCGCACTCGGCGGAGCATTCGTGACGGTCAACTCGCCGCTCGATTAAGGGTGCAGCGCACATGGGGCAAAACTTAAACTTTCTCAATAATCTATCTCAACTTTTAGGGCTTACCGCTTCCGCCGGCTACCAGCCATTCTAAAGCATGAATGGGAATGATATCAGTCTGACAGGTTCTGAGAGAGGGAAGGTAATCAGTCTCAGTTGTCGATCGTCGCGTTGAATGCCGGGTAGCACTGCAGTTTAACGGCGTTGGTTCATATACTGTTAGCGGTCCTTCATGTTGACTTTACCAGACGCATTCTCGGCTTAGGTTGCGGTCGCAGGTAATTGTCATCGAAGGGGCTTTTGTGTTAAAAACTTTAACAACCAGACTATTTGAGAGCATTTTTTGTTTGTCGAGAAGCTGCAAATAGATTGTTCAAGTAGAGCATTGAATTTCTAGTCGTTGAATCGAAGTCTGCAGGCCTATGTCTGTGCTGAATCAGGATAAGAAAGAACGTTCTGACGTTACTTACGACACTTATCAAAACGTTGTTAACAAATAGTGGCATTGATTCAATGTACTTGATGCTGGCTAAAATTATGGCGGCTAACCATGGCTAATGACGGCAAAATGTCTTTTGGTAGATATACCCGTGAACTCGATGTCCATCTCGATAAGCTTAGTTACAACGGAATGGTGCCCGCCATTGAATATGATGCGCAGGGCGATGAAAAACCGTATAGGCCTGCCTCGATTGCGGCAGGTAGTGGTGACATCTACAGGCTGTTGAAACCTTATCTTTCCGTGAGATTCAATGATCAGTTTCGCGCTGTAACCCCCTTAGCAATCTATCTAGTGTTGTTCCAGTTGTTCATTCTTCGCCAATCGATTGCGGATTCCAGCATTATTACTGCAGGTCTGATCGCAGTGATAGTCGGCTTGATGTTATTTATGGAAGGGCTGAAGGTGGGCTTGATGCCATTCGGTGAAGCGCTGGGTACTTCCTTGCCGGCAAGAGCAAAATTATTGACCGTCGTCGTGGTGGTATTTCTGTTGGGTATTGGCGTGACCTTTGCCGAGCCCGCAATCGGCGCTCTGCAAACCGCAGGGTCTTTAGTTAGCGTGCATCAGGCACCTTACCTGTACTTTTTACTGACCGAGTGGTCCGGTTCACTCGTGTTGAGCGTTGGTGTGGGTGTCGGGCTGGCAGCAGCGTTGGGAACGATTCGGTTCATCTACGGCTGGAGCCTGAAGCCGTTAATCTACATGACGCTGGTACCTGTGTTACTTATCGCTATATACATGGCACTGGACCCTGAACTATCGAAGGTGCTTGGTCTGGCCTTTGATTGCGGTGCAGTAACAACCGGTCCAGTCACTGTACCACTGGTATTGTCGCTCGGCATCGGTATTGCGCGAGTAGCGGGTCGAGGTAGTGATGCCATGTCAGGGTTTGGTATCGTTACGTTGGCATCCCTGTTTCCCATTGTCGCCGTAATGATTCTTGCGTTGACGCTTTCATTATCCTATTCACCTGACGAGATTATAACTGCCGCGACGATGGCGACGACGGGTTTGGGTCAAATACCCTGGTATGAGTCATCTCCAGGAGTCGAGATTGTCGGTGGTATCAGAGCCATTGTGCCCTTGGTGGTATTCCTATTGCTTGTAATGGTGTTGTTATTAGGTGAGCGAATTCCACATGCAAAGATTGTTAGCTTCGGTATATTTCTCTGCGTCATCGGTATGATTGTCTTCAGTTTGGGTTTGAGCTACGGGCTTTCGAAGCTGGGAGGACAGAGTGGAGGGTTAGTGCCTGCTGCTTTCACTGCATTAGATTCCGTAGAGGGTTCTCCGTTGTATGTGCTTTCTTTCGGTCTGTTTATTGCGATAGGTTTCGCATGGATCCTCGGTTTTGGTGCAACCCTGGCTGAGCCAGCATTGAATGCGTTAGGCATGACCGTAGAGAGTTTGACGAGTGGATCATTCAAAAAATCGACGCTTATGTATGCGGTGTCTCTTGGTGTTGCTTGTGGGATTTCTATTGGCGTTGCAAAGATAATTTTTGAAATTCCAATCGCCTACCTGGTGGTTCCAGGTTACCTAATTGCTATCGGTCTGACATATGTATCGAACGAAGAGTATGTGAATATTGCATGGGACAGTGCGGGCGTGACAACAGGGCCTGTTACCGTTCCCTTGGTGCTGGCTATGGGCCTTGGGTTTGGAAACGCATTGGGAGCGGTTGAGGGTTTTGGAATTCTTTCAATGGCTTCGATCGGTCCTATCATTGCCGTGCTTAGCACTGGCTTGTATATACGTTGGAAAATTTCCAGGAGTCATGCGATGTCAGATGATATAGCTGAAGCAGATGGTGTAGCTTGATACTTTTGCTGGACACACCACTAGATACTGCGCCTGATAGTAAAAGGAGATAACTATGTCGACACGTGATTTTACAATTCTCACCGATGTTTCGATGATTACCTGCATCATCCAAAGAGGTAAGGCTGATGCCGTTGTGCAAGCCGCACAGGACGCAGGTGCGCAGGGTGCGACGATACACTATGGATATGGCAGTGGTGTAAGAGAGCGGCTTGGGCTACTTGGACTTGCCGTAGATGTAGAAAAAGAAGTTATAACAATTCTTGTGGCAGATGATCAGGCGGATCGGATTTTCGAGCGCATGTATTTTGCGGCCGAAATGGATCTACCGGGTGCAGGTATTATGTATCTGACCAAGCTTGAAAAAGCGGCGACCTATATCCCCCCCGAAATCAAAGAGAAGGTAGGCCAGGCATCGTGAAAGCGATATTGCAGGATGCAAAACAGATCACATGTATCCTTCCACAGGGAACTGGTTCCTTTATTGAAGAAGGGCTGATAAATGACTTCGGTATCCGGAATGCAAATTTTTATCATGCGCGCGGTGTAAGCAGGTTTTCCTCAATGGATGGTCTTGGAGCACAACAGGAAAAAGATGTTTTGGAGGTGGCGGTTGAATCTGATCGCGCTGAAGAGGTGTTCGATTATATTTTTTACCGCGGGAAATTGGACACGCCTCATCACGGCATTATCTTTATGGCAGCGTTATCGACACTAACAGTGATGCAGTTACCCGAAATGGAAGACCTGGCTGATCGACCGGAATGATTGACCCGGAGTAGCTTCGTGCCACAATACTGCGCCCCCCAGGGTTATTGGTCTTGGGTCAGTTCGGGTCGTTAGCGGCTTCCAAAAGACGTACTTCATGGTTAGCGAGGGTTTTCCCTGCACCCCAGTTATTACCTTTGAGAGCACGGAGTATGCCAATCAGATTATCGTCTCGAATGCGCTCCATTTCCCTAATGCTCAAATGGCCTGATTGTTGGTCTGATTGTGTAGCGATCAGGTCAACCAACGCTTCATTAAATTCGGGAACGTCGGTAAGTTTTGACCAGGGCCATTTTAGACAGGGACCAAACTGCTCCATAAAGTGACGCATACCCGCTTCGCCACCCGCAACCCGGTAAGTATCAAAGACGCCCATTTGTGCATACCGCAACCCAAACCCAAAGCGCACCGCGTCATCAATATCCTCGGTCGTTGCCACACCATCCTTGACCAGCCACAGCGATTCACGCCAAATAGCTTCCAATAGGCGATCAGCAATAAATGCTTCGATTTCTTTTTTGACCAGCAGCGGCTGCATGCCAATGGATGAGTAGAACGCTTTAGCTCTATCAATCACTGTTGGACTCGTTTTTCGACCACCCACCAGTTCAACTAATGGCAACAAATAGACTGGATTAAAGGGATGCGCAACTAACAATCGTTCAGGTGTGTCCATTTTCGACTGAAGGTCCGACGGCATAATTCCTGAGGTAGAGGAAACAATAATTGCATCGCGACCCGCATGGCGTTCAACTTCAGCATAGACGGACTGCTTTATCTCAAGGCGTTCCGGCACGGACTCCACTATAAGGTGGGCATTTGAGACTGCATCAACAAGGCTGTCGCAAAAGGTGACGCTACCTTCTTGCCGTCGCTGCACCTTTACTAATTTTTTATAGGCGTAACGAGAGTTTACCAAGACGGCTTCGACTTTCGCCACAGCGTCAGCTGCAGGATCATAGATCGCAACATCAATACCGTTTTCAATAAATCGTGCGACCCAACCGGCGCCGATAACCCCGCCACCAATAATCGCGACTCGTTCTATAGCCGACATATTCGACTCCTACTTAGCCCCGGGGCGCTCGCTTTACAAGCTGCATCTTTTCTCGCACTTCAGCCGGCGTCATCAATGTTGCGCCCATATTGGTGGCTATTGTCGCGGCTTTCTCGACAAGCTGCGCATTGGTCGCGAGCTTGCCGCGGCTGAGCCACAGGTTGTCTTCCAAACCAACGCGAATATTCCCACCTGCGAGCATAGCGGCGGCAACATAGGACATTTGATGTTGACCAATGGAAAAGGCGGAGAAGGTCCAATTCTCCGGGGTGTTATTCACCATGGACATAAAGGTATTCAAATCGTCCGGCGCACCCCAGGGGATTCCCATACACATTTGAATCATGACGGGGTCTTCAATTATGCCTTCTGAAACCAGCTGTTTTGCAAACCAAAGGTGTCCGGTCTCAAATACTTCAATCTCTGGCCTGACACCCAGATCAGTTATCATCTGACCCATTGCCCTTAGCATGCCCGGTGTATTGGTCATGACATAATCTGCTTCGGCGAAGTTCATTGTGCCGCAATCTAAGGTACAGATTTCCGGTAAACACTCAGCAATGTGTTCCAGCCGTTCTGTCGCACCAACCATATCGGTTCCTGCAGCATTCAATGGCAGCGGGTTCTCTGGATCACCGAAGACAATGTCCCCACCCATACCAGCTGTGAAGTTAACAACAACATCGGTCTGCGCATCACGAATTCTGTCTAGCACTTCGCGGTAAAGTTCAGGTCGACGACTCGGTTCGCCATTCTCAGGTTCACGTACATGGCAATGAACTATTGCCGCGCCTGCCTTAGCTGCATCAATCGCGCTGTTAGCAATCTGTTCTGGCGAACGTGGCACATGGTTCGAGCGATTTTGAGTCCCGCCAGAGCCTGTAACGGCACAGGTGATAAAAGGTGATAAGTTGGTATTTAGGGGCATGTAGCTCTTCCAGATTATTAATGAACACAGCCACAAAGCCGCGACATTGATTGACGACACCCCAGCCATTGACAAGAGCTCGTAGCAAAATGCTTTGTATCGTTTTATTCCTCGTGGTCGATATTAATCCTAGCTGCTAGTCGTAATTGCTACGCATAATTGCTGGGCGGAAAAAACCACCAATTTCTCGAGATATCATACGCGCAAATTCGATCGTTCTATAATTTTTGTAGGGCGCTCTCGCTGCCTGCAGCCCGATAGACAAGCCTTTTCCGGCCCCCGCCCGTGCGCCCAGTTGGGTGGAATTAACTAAAACAAGTTGCCAAAAAATACGCTGGATTAGGGCTGTCCCTCATGGAGTAGGTCAAGAGCCGCGGTCAAACGTTTACCCCATTTTCGGAACTCTCGTTTTACTTCCTGGGCATTGCTTCCCGGCGAGGATTTCTGCATGGATAACGGCTGGGCATTCCGGCCATCAAGAGCACGGGCCAATATTTCATTACTTCGTGAATCTTGTAATTCCAGAACCAATTTTGCTGATCCAATATTGGACACGTAGAAATCATTTCGGCCAGCGCTTTCTGGCGGTATTGCTGAAACCACATCAAGTAAACCGCCGGTTAATGTCAGCACATCAGGACCCGGTTCGGACACCAGGGTGAAGTGCGTACTCTTACCGAGTTCTTCCAGAAATACTTCCCGTAGTAAATTTTCAAGCCGGCCCTTTTTCTTTTCTGTTAAGGGAAACTCACTTCTCCTGGCGTTTACGCTGGGGATTCCAGATGCTGGCTTTACCTCACGATATTCAATCCCTGCATTGACCAACCGGATCTTTGTATAGGCTGCAAGGCTAAGGTTTGGTTTCAGCCATGCATATTGCATATAGGTACCATCAACTCTGTGCAGCCCATCAAAGGTGATTTCCGCATTAGCTCCCGTTTGTAGTGTCGGTGACGTTGTTTCGCATCCAGCAAGGAATGTGACGGTGAGAAGCAGAAATAAATATTTCATTATGAAACTCCGATTACAGGTTGATTAGGGTTTATTATAAAGGAAGCTCAATAGAGGTGCATAGGTGATAGCGTTAGATAGATTCAACAGGCAGGAAGCGCCCATCATCCCAGAGCTTGCATAGTTTGATAGACGCCTCAGCATCTGAATCCCCAGAACCGACACCTGTATATCAATAGCTCTGGGCACTGACTGAGCATCCCGACCAAAATCGAACTAATTTTGTAAGCAGTTTTATTGTCCGATAGAGTAAAAATGACAAATGACGCCGATGTTTAGCCATGGATTGCCTGGTCAGTCATCTGTTGATTATATTGACTAGCTCATGGCTTCCCCGCGACTTAACGTTGTTGAAGTGGTCAGCCGTCATTCAATTTGCGTTTATTTAGATTTTTCATACGGCTTATGAAGTTT
>Ga0209362_1000105_pt1 | contig 78576 bp, 88 predicted proteins | sample SaaInlV_165m_DNA_FD_184680 | JGI IMG/M metagenome (GOLD analysis project Ga0209362, IMG submission 184680) | Marine microbial communities from expanding oxygen minimum zones in the Saanich Inlet - Saanich Inlet SI037_S3LV_110m_DNA (SPAdes)... | ecosystem: Environmental > Aquatic > Marine >... | reverse complement strand
GATGAGCCGATTGACTTTGATTTTCGCTAAAATGTCTCTGACACAAGGCGACGACACAGACCACTTGATTGAAGACAAAATCATGGATTCTATGAATGGAGTCTATAAGAAGAAAGACTTCAATAATAATCTGGAAATGTGGCGAAACTTCTTCCGTGAATATCTAAGGTATGTCTCGGCTATGGACCCCAACTACGAAAGTCTCAGAAGTGATATTCGCAAGAGCATGGATAAACTCAAGAAAAGCGATATATTCAAGGGTGCTTTCTTGGGTGGTGGACGTGCTACCCGTGATTTCCGAAAGTTCCAAGAGTTTGTCAATCTGTGCAAAGGTATTGCTCGGTTGAACGGTGAACGAGAAGTTTCAATTACAAGTTTATGGCACGCTGAAAAACTGTTTGAAACAAGTATGGACACGCTGAAACACGATGCTGGTTGGAGGCACTTTGCCAGAGGGTCTTCTGAAAGAATTGCTATGGTGGCTGACCGATTAAAGGATTACGCCTATGAAGTCAATGGCGGCATTTATGAGTCACTGAAAGATATGCTGGACGTTATACCGTTTAACGAAAAAGAATGGGATGAGTTAGTCAATCTTAAATACATCAATCCGAATGGAAATAAGTTCAAAGGCAAATGGTCTGGATGGGTTGAAATGATAGGCGACGATGAGCAGCCTTAAGTAGTTGATTGGGGTATGATGAAACATGGATGTGGCAACAACACAACGGGCTTTAACAGCACTTCAATTGTTGCTGACTCGTGATGTATCTATGACGGCGGCTACTCGATTGGCTCGCACGACTCCGAAAACACTCAAAACTTATTTGGCTTTGAAGGGTATTAAGTGGAGTATCAAAAGAGGTCGATTCCGAATAAACAAAACGGCTGCCCAGAAAAGGTTCGAGTTTTTGAATCAAATGTTAGCAGGTAACTCCGCCACAGCCGCCGCTAAAGCCTTAGAAACAACAGTCAAAACGATGAGTGGTCAGACTTTGCCTGATTCCACAGGTGCTGAACAACCAATTATTGTAAAAGACGGTGGGGCTTGGATTCCCAACTTTGTGAAGATTGAAAACTATTCATTGGTGTATTACGGCGGTATCACAGGATTCGAGGGTAAAACTCTCGGAAGAAACGTGCAGAAAGGACCCGCAGCCAGCGTTGAAGAAGGTGAAGAAGATTACATGGATATTTGGTGGCAAGTGGATTTTGAAACTTGGAGAAGCACGTTGCCCGCTAATCAAGCATCAGAGTTTTGGAAACCGAAAGTTATGCAAGAAGTTCGCAAACAATTGGAAGCGTTAGTAATTTCAGACCCAACATTGGCTGGAAAGTTTCTGGGTAACGCCAAAGTTTCAACCCACGCAGCCAGCACAGGTCGTGCAGGAGCCACGGGAATGCCCGTGAGCAGATTGGAACAGATTTTGGAACGCTATGAAGTCAAAATTACAAGTGATGTTAGTTCAGGTGTGGATGACAATTTAGTGTTTCGACCTCCTGAGTATGTGTTCCGCACAGAGTTGCCTACCGATGACAGTTCTGGAAACTTTCAAGTAATGTTTCTCAATAAAGATGAAATCGTCAGTTATCCTGTGCGACCAGAAATAATTGCTGTGAAACACAACCTTAACGACGAAGTAGTTTAGAGGGGAAGTTGAAAGTCCAATTGAGGACTGGCACAGCAAAAGTGGTAACTAAAAGGCTGTCCTTGACAAAATACTTGAGCGATTCTTGGATTTGAGGTTTGCCTAAAACATACACATCTTGATTTTGTATCAGCAAGAAAACATTACCGTTGGTGTAAATGAACGAAGGCTGATTGGATTTAGCAGACATACTTAATGAAAGTGTAGCCTTACCACGAATGTAATCGAACCAATCTTCTGGAGAAAGAATCTTTTCGTTAGATGAAGTTTCAATACGATAAGTCATAGCAGGGTTAAGCACCGAAACTTTCCAATTGACATCTGCAACTGTCAAGTAATCTGGAGTGTAATACAATTCTTCTCTGATTTCTTTTTCCCGTTGGCGTGGGTCTATGACTTTTCCCTCACGAGCGTCGTCAAGCCATTCATAGTAATTTTTAGCGTCAGGGTTTGAGTGCCAAAAAGTAACTCCCACGTTGTCCATGTAATCAAACACTCGATTTTGAAGGTCCACCGCACCGGGATATTCTTGGTCAAGTTGTTGCCAAACTTTCACTTCAGCAAACGGATATTCTGGAGACAAAGCAGGAGGGTCAGTTGAAAAAACTTCTTGGAAAAAGATGTCCAAATCTTCGTAAAACTCATCCCTCATAATAAAAATGTAGTTACTCTGATACTTAAAGATTCAGGCCCACAACTTTAAATAGGTGCTTGAGTGTAATCAAAAACATGAGGCTTCGTAATGTTCTCGGATTGTTCGACGGTATTTCTTGCGGGCAAGTTGCTTTGCAGCGTGCAGGTATTGAATACGAAAAATATCATGCTTCTGAAATAGACAAGTATGCTATGCAGGTAACACAAAAGCAATTTCCTGATACCGTTCAAATGGGTTCTGTAACTGATTGGAAATCGTGGGACATTGAGAACTTAGATTTGGTAATGGGTGGAAGCCCGTGTCAAGGATTTTCTTTAGCAGGTAAGCAATTAAACTTTGATGACCCCAGAAGCAGTTTGTTTTTTGAGTTCTTAGCCATTGTTCAACACTTTAAACCGAAGTATTTCCTATTGGAAAATGTAAAAATGAGGCAAGATATTCAAGATGCTATATCGAAAGAACTTGGTGTGGAACCAATTATGATAAACTCCAATTTAGTTTCGGCACAAAACAGACGTAGGCTTTACTGGACTAACATTCCTAATGTAGAACTTCCCGCAGACCAAAGTATCAATTTGGAGTCTATTTTGGAAATCCCTGCGGAAGCGGGCATTACGGTTAGACCTAAAAGTAAGTGCCTTCGAGTAGGTGGTCGCCAAAGTTATGACCGACATGAATGGGACAGCATAGACAACACGCACTCACGAAAACTAACGGTATTGGAATGCGAAAGACTTCAAACATTACCTGACGATTACACCAACGGCATATCAAATACTCAACGATACAAAACTCTCGGAAATGGATGGACAGTAGATGTTATCTCCCACATTTTTAGGAACATGGAGGACTCCGAATGAAACTTCGTAATGTTCTCGGATTGTTTGACGGTATTTCTTGTGGACAAGTTGCTTTGGAACGAGCAGGTATTGAACACGACCAGTATTATGCCTCTGAAATTGACAAGAATCCAATTAAAGTTACTCAAAAGAATTGGCCTGACACCGTGCAACTGGGTGATATTACCAAATGGCGTGATTGGGACCTTGAAAACTTAGATTTGATTATTGGAGGAAGCCCGTGTCAAGGATTTTCAACCGCAGGTCGGCAATTAAACTTTGATGACCCACGCAGTAAATTGTTCTTTGAGTTTTTGGATATTGTAAATCATTACAAACCTAAGTATTGGTTGTTAGAAAATGTGGTAATGAGTGATGATGTGCGAGATGCTATCTCGGCAGCATTGGGTGTGGAGCCTGTGTTTATCAACTCCAATCTGGTATCGGCTCAAAATCGAAAGCGATATTACTGGACTAACATTCCCGACGTAGTGATTCCAGCAGACCGTGGTATCAAACTTTCAGACATTCTGGAATCGGATGATTATCCAAATGCAGCCAATGTAGTTGGCCGAAGATTGAATGCCGACGGAGTTCGTAAAGATTATGACAAGTCTGTGCCAATTACTCAATGCCTACAAGTGCGAAAGGATTCTACGAAAGTTCCTTGCTTGACCACAGTTTCAAAGGATGCAGTAGTTAGTCGTTTGCCACATGGTAGGTATCCAGATGCTTACGGAAGTCCAGTCAAAGATGATTGGAGAGATTTCACTAATCTGGAATGTGAACGACTTCAAACCTTGCCAGATGGATATACGGAAGGTATTGCTGAAACTCAACGTCGTCGAGCCATCGGAAACGGTTGGACTGTGGATGTTATCGCTCACATCTTTGGATTTATGAAGTAATTGTTTATATGGGTGCTACGGAATAGAGTAGTTACACAACAGGTGATACAAAATGGATGAACAAACACAGATTTTAATTGGACTCGGAGGATTGGCTATTACAGCAATTGGTGGCTGGTGGCTCAAGAACCGTGGTAACGCAGTTGCCAAAATTGCAGACAAACTCGAAGATGTTGTCGAGGACTTGACAGGAAAGGACATTGAACTCGATGAAGTGGTCTCCGATGTTCTAAGTTCGGTGGAAGATGTTGTCGAAGAGGCTTCGGAAGAAGTCATGGAGGCTCTGGAAGAAGGAGAAAGCGTTTCGGAAGCACTTGAAGAAGTGGCCGACGACGTGGTTGCCGATGTAGCCGATGCTGTGGATGACCTGCAAGACCGCCTTTCTGGTCTCAAGGTTGCAGAACTCAAAGAACTACTCAAGTCAGCAGGGTTGCCTGTGTCTGGAAACAAGTTGCAGTTGATTGACCGACTCACAAAGGGTCTCGACAACAAGCATTTGTCGGATGTTCTAAACGGAAATTGAAACTGGAGGTGAAATAATGGATTGGAAAAAGATTGGATTTGGTGCAAGTCTCACTTCTATTTTGGGAAGTATTGCTATTTACTTTGCTCACGATGAGAACCTCGGTATTTTTGTCGGCCTTTGGGCTTCGGCATTGTTGCTTTTAAGCGACCGACTCTCAGAAATGAAAGAGTGAACGCCCGTTAAAACGTTGGTAACACTTGTTGAGTAGCCGTTAGGCTACACACCCTCCGGATAGGGGAGAATCTGTGTAACGGATTCGGGGAAAGGTTGTCCCCCCTCAACCGTAGGTTGATTGAAGAGTGCTGCGATTCAAAGTGAGGCTTTAAGTAGTCGAACCACCAAACAATACGCATGAGTCGATATGTGGCTATTACAGAATCAGAGATGTCTGATTTTATGTCTGCATTGGGATTTACAGAATTAAGTGTGGACCAACGAGGTAGTTTTGGCCGCAGACCTGTTAAGGAACGTGTGTATGAAACGCCTGTTGGCGATGGTAAAATCCGTGTGTATTCCAGTGTTACTGGGGCTGTTAGTCGAGACCGTGGAAAGGATGCTATTCGAGTTCAGTATTGGCTCGGAGACCAGAAAGTTTATGGTGCAAAAAGAGTGCATCGAACACAAAACTGGCGTAAGAATCTGTTGCAGCGAACCGAAGAGATTCGAGAAAGTGCGGATTCAGGACCCTTGAGTCGGATTCCAAAAGACAGTCGTGGAGACTTAATGACCGCCCGAAGAGGTCGGTTAGCACATGAACGATTCTGGGGTAGTGTGAACTATCCAGAACTTCGTGAATCCAGACGTTTTGAAGCCGTTTCTGTGTTACCACGAGGACTCAAGACTGACAAGATTACTGACCGAGTAATGGCAATTCAATACATGATGGATGACAGCGAAAAGCAACAGAAACTTTTGAAGTTGCAGACGGCTCTCAAAATGGGTTTGATTACTGAAGATGAGATTTTAGAAAAATTAGACCGAGCCATGAGCAAGAATGCTGAATCAAATGTGGCTCGCAAGACTGAAAAGGAAGAACTCATCTTAGAACAGTTAAACAATAATCGACAAAACAGCAAATACGATGGAAAGTTTGAGAACACCGAGGGCGGCATTTGTGAATTACTGGGAATTACTCGTTCAGGTGTTTCAAAAACTCTCAGAGACATGGAATCCAAAGGTTTGATTTATTCTCGAAACTTACACGTTCCGGGCGGTCGAAGAAAGGTTCAATGTTGGTTTGTGGTTGGTTCAGGAACTGACCGAGGATTCGGTGCCGAATCTTACAAACCTCCTGCTTCAGCAATATCCGCAGCCAAGCGTGGATTAGAGCAACGAAAGAAATACGGTCGTGGAGGGTTGAGTCCTGCCGAAGCCAAATCGCAAGGTATTGATTCTGGAGTAACACGTGCCAGAAAGATTGCTTCAGGAAAAGTTTCAAAACATGATGTTCGTCGAATGTCAGCGTTTAATCGTCATCGTAAAAACAATAATCCCAGTAAAAAGATGCCAGATGGTGGACCCACAGCAGGAACTATTGCTTGGAATCTATGGGGCGGAACTTCTGGAGTAAATTGGGCTAAGAAAAAGTCTGCTGCTATGAATGCTGAAGATTTTGAAATGATGTGTCGCCAATGTAAAATTGGCAATTATGAAAGTTGCTTGTATGGTGAAACTGTGGATACTGGTGGATTTTGGCTTAGTAATTGTGTTCCAGACCCATCAATGAATGCAGAAACTTTTGATGCCGAATCGTGGAGTCCTAAAAAATCTATGAAACAATGGATGCAACATGAAGAACAAACCGAAGAAGAAGTGACTTGGGACTACTTTCATGCTAACCTTTATCCGCCGAATAAACTCCTCACTAAAATCTGGACTTTTGAGGGTAAGCCCAATGGCTCTGTGGAGGCTTGGTGGAATACCATTACCAACCAAGACGATGACGAGCAGCAAGAGCAGTTAGAGGAAGTATTTGAAAGGCACTACTCTATTATTTTAAAATCCGCCCGAAAAGATGTTCAACAATTGATTGAAGAACACAATTGGTATGATATGATGTCTGCTGAATCATCTGATTCTTACGACAACTTGGCACATCAAGATGAGATGGCACAAGAGGCTTACGAAGAGTATGTTGAAGAGTTAGACCCTGAAACAGATTACCCACCGATGTCTTTTGAAGAATGGTATGAACAAACAATGGCTATTTATGACACTCCAGAATACGACCAGTATTTAGAACAACAATACCTTCAGATACAAGAAGATGCAGAAGAACTGGCTCGATTGGAAGCATTGGAAGCAGAAGAAAAACTTAGCAAAACTTCTTGCTGCTGTGGTGCTGATGAATCTAATCCTTGTGTTTGTATGAAAGCACCTGAGCCAATGAGTTGTCGAGCCAAAGAACCTAAGTGTGCTTGTTACAAAGCGTTGGAAAAGAATGCTGAAGACTCATCTCTTGATTATAATAGTTTTAGTAATGACATGGAGGCTCTACTCGCCAAGTATTCTCAACTCCTTTTGAGTTATGAGACTGAATATCAAGATGGAATCATGGAAGTTTTTATGAGATTTAAACCTTACAATGCTTATTTCGACGTTGTTGATTTAGATGCTGAGTCTGAAGATTATGGCGTAGAGCCACGGTGGATGTGAAATTATGAGGGCTTTTCAGAATTGTTTAGTTTGCGGTGCATCAACTGAGAATACCCACTCGGCACGACGAGGTGCTGATGCTTTGGTTTGTGGAGGCGAATGTTACAAACAGGCTTCTCGAAACTTTAAGCGAAATATGAGTGGATACAAATTGGCTCGTCTTGTTGATTTGTTGGCTCAGATGGGCGAACCAGTAACTGCGGCAGAATTATTGAACCGTTATCGTGAAACTTACGGTCGTTCTGGGATGACGACCATTGTAAATAGTGTGGCTCTTACTTCGCAATTGAGGCCGATTGTTAATCCTGAAACTATTCGGGTTGATACAACCAAGAACCCATTTACGTTTGAGTATTTGGGTGGAACAACCATTGGGGAATGGCTAAAACCCAGTATGCGTGCTAAATATGAATCCGTAAGTTTTAGGTCTGAAGACAATTATGAATGGGGATGGGGCAGAACCGATTTAGCACCCACCGAATTGATTAAGAAACGATTGAAGAATGCTGGATTTAGCATGACAAGCGTTGGAACAACATACAAGGACCAAATCGTTGAGTTTTACAAGCCACAACTGGTAGCCCCAAACGGGGTTGTGTTGGAGGTCTGTTTGAGTCAAAACGAAGAGGTTGATGGATTTTCAAGATTGACATTTTTTGAAAACGACCACTCTGGGGACGTGGGTAAGGTTCCTGACATAGACTGGAACATTTTACATGAGAATGGACTGTTGAAGGGAGAAGATTCGGTGGACTATCCTCAGCACGACTACTATCAGGTTCTTTGGGATGGATTATACGACGAATGGAAACACGAACACAACTGCGCTGATAACGCAAAGTTTGACATCTACGAGGATAATCTCATCGTGATGGAATGTGTGGAGTGCGGAAAAACTGCAACCTTTGAACAAAAAACTCCATACGAAGGACCCAGAAATGCCGGAGGTTTTCGATGGTTTGAATCTGAAAGCACTATGCCTAAGATTCCTAAAGGAATAAAAACAGGTGGTTGGCAACAGGCTGCTTACATTTACCCAAACGGAGATATTTTTTCTATTGAAGATTTTAGCGAAGTCTATGATATGCCGGTCTATGATATTTGGCATTATAGTGGCAATATGCCCAAGATAGATGCGCCCAAAAACACATGGATTTATGATGATGAAGTAGAATCTTGGGATTGGGACAAGATTTTAGATAAGGCAAAAAATCAGGCCAATAAAGAGTATGATACACTCCGAGCCGAAGAAGAAAAAGAATACTACATTCGTTATAGACCAAAGTTTGCGATGGGTTATTTATTAGAAGGACCATTTTCTAACCTTGAAAAAGCGCAAGATGAGGCTCGTCTTATGTCTTTGTTCAAGCAAAAGCATAGAGGAGTTTTAGGAATCCAAGAAGGCAAAACATATCCTCCTAATTATGTGCTAACCAAATCTTTTTGTAAGATGTGCGGTGCAGATTCAGAAAATCCTTGTGTTTGTATGATAGGACCAGAAGTTAAACCTTGCACAAACAAAGTGCTTAAAAAATGGAAATCCGATGCGATAGCGCATCTTCCTTGCCCTTGTTCTATTAAGATGGAAAAAAATGCTGAATCCGAAGAAGAAGAAGATGAATTAAGAACCTACGAAGTTAGTGTTCCAGTATTACATTATTATAGTATTGGTCCAGTAGAAGCCTATGACGAAGACGAAGCCGTTGATGAGGTGCGAAATAATTGGCGTTCTCATTGGCGAAGCACTATTGAAGATAATGGTGATTGGGGAGGTCCACTTTGGAGATACAGCCGATTATCATCACATGAACCAGAAGCCCATGAGATTTTCGATTCCGAAACTTTTGGTGCTGAACGCCAGCCAGAACTTGCTGTATCAGTTGGTGACCGTGTTCGTAGTTATGATTTTGTTCTCCCTGACGGAACTTTGATTCGAGATGATTGTTATATGGAAGGTCGAGTGACCAAGATTGCACCTGTGGATTGGTGCGGTGCGGAATGCGACCATTATTACATTTTAGTGGAGAAAATCGTTAGAAATGGAGAAGAACTTTCGGAACGTCAGCCCGGAGTAGATATGGTTTATCCACCCGTTAGTGAAAGTTACTTAGAAGTCATCAATGAAACATTTGCAGCAGAGTATGAAACCTTTGAAGTAGAAACTGATGAATATCAAGGACCTTTTGAGGTAGAAATTAGAAGGCCAAATGGTAGCGTAGTTAGTTGGAAGAAATATGAAAATTACCGAGAACTGATTGGGGCTTTGGAAGACATTGTATCAAACCGTTACACGCCTTATGCTATTGATGTTTTTGCCACCAAAGTTTCTCATATTAGTGGATTTACAGCGATGGGTCCTGTAACTGATTATCGAAAGTTTCATTTGGCGACATGGAAATATGGTAATTGGGAATCTGGTCCTTGGGCTGAACACTTTCCCACTGGCTTAGAGTGAAGTTTAAGTAAGTGCTTGTTCTTATAGAACACATGGACTACGAAGGGTATATTGCTCGGTTAGAAGCGGAGTGTGCTGAAGCCTATAAATTAGTAGCCAAAGCCAAAGCCAAAGGTTTAGACCCACGACTTTCCGTAGAGATTCCTCTGGCCTCCGACCTTGCAGACCGAACTCAGAAACTTTTAGATTTTCTACATCCTCGAAACACGGCGGCACAGATTCGAGAACTTACAGAAGAAAATAATGGCAACCGTGAAATGGTTGCGATTCAGATTGCTCGTATTGTAGCGGCTGAAAGTTTAATTTACGGTGAGAATCAAAAATGCCCTGCTTGTAAAGGGTCAGGTAAGAACGCTCAAGTTTCATGGAAGGACGTGCCGTGTGAAAACTGTGAAGGCACAGGAAAAGTTATTGGGTTTGATTCTGAAGTGGTTGGTAAGGCTGATTGGAGAGAAACTCTCAAGACTTATGAAACCGAGGCTCTCAAGGACTCCTTAACGCTCGGAACGAGCCGAATGGCTACTTGTATGTATCACGGCATTTGCGCTGGTTTAGCGGTGCTTACAGAAGGTATTCTGGTGGCTCCGTTGGATGGAGTGGTTTCATGTCGGATTATTACTAATGAAGATGGTAGCGAATCATTAGCGGTGAATTATGCAGGTCCTATTCGGAGTGCAGGTGGAACGGGTCAAGCGTTGAGTGTTTTGATTGCTGATGTGTTACGTCGTGATTTTGGATTAAAGCCACCACAAGTGACATTTAATGAAGTGGAACGCTACAAAGAAGAAGTTTCCAAGTATAGTCGTGGATTACAATACCGACCTTCTAATCCTCAATTAGAAGTTATTGCTTACAACTGTCCTGTTTATGTTGATGGTGAAGGCGTAGGCGGTGAAGTTACAGGTCAGCGTGACCTTGAACGAGTTCCCACTAACAGAGTTCGTGAAGGTATGTTGTTGGTTATGTGCGAAGGTTTGGTGTTAAAAGCCCCAAAGATTCTGAAGTATGTGGAAGAATTGGAAATGGATGGTTGGGACTGGCTTCGAGATTTCGTCAAAACGGGTGGAAAGTCTAAAACCATTGAACCCAGTGAAAAATACATGAGTGACGTTTTAGCGGGTCGCCCTATTTTTGGATTGCCGATGAAAGTTGGTGGTTTGAGACTACGATACGGTCGAAGTCGATTGGCTGGGCTGGCGACCACAGCGATGCACCCTGTTTCAATGATGGCTATCGGAGGTTTCGTTATTTGCGGCACACAAATGAAGTATGAACGACCCGGCAAGGCTACGGTGGCTACGCCATGCGATACCATACAAGGTCCGTATCTGCAATTCAAAGATGGCTCAGGAAAACGAATCAATTCAGAATCTGAAATGAAACTTCGAGCAGGTTTAGAAGAAACTGATGAATGGTCTTTGTTGCCGACTGAACCCGATTGGCCGATTGAAAAAGTTTGGGACATCGGTGAATTGTTAGTGCCTGTGGGTGAGTTCTTAGAAAACAACCATCCACTTCCTCCAAGTCCTTATGTTTCGGAGTGGCATGACCAAATAGTTGGAGAAGCCGGATTGAAATCTGCGGAAAGTTTCAAGGAAGCGTGGAGTATGTCGGAAACTTACGGAGTTCCCTTAGACCCGAAATATATTGCTGTGGGTCTTGATGATGTCACGGCAGTTGAAATCGGGGAAATGGCGGCAAGTATGGCTTTGACTTTAACATCAAGCGTTCCTCAGAAATATCGAGAATTAGTGTATCGTTTGAATGTGGACATGGATTCAGAAGGAGTCTTGCTGGGTGCTGAAGCCGGCTTGATTTTGAAAGTTATTGAAAAAGTTTCGTTGATGGATGCTGAAGAATTGAATAGTTTAAATACCCTCGACCAAAAATCCGCCAGAGAATGGATTAACGAAAGTTTTGGGGTGCAAGTTCGACCGAGAACTACGTTGAGAATTGGAGCCAGAATGGGTAAGCCCGAAGGTTCAAAACATCGGGAAATGAATCCCAGCACACACGGGATTTGGCCTGTGGGTTCTAATGTAGGCACAAAGCGATTGATTCCAGATGCGGTTCGTAAATCAGAAAAGTATTACACAGGTATTCGAGTGTGTCCAGAATGCAACGAGCAAACATGGAAAGGTGTTTGTTTGGGCGACCCTGCACACAAACCGACTGAAACCAACTTTGTGGGTATGGTAAAGCAAACTTTGGATGCTGATGTATTGTGGAAAGAAGCGATGGAAACTACTCACCAAGCCGTAGAACCCAAAGTCAAAGGTAACAAAAGTCTTGGCTCTGGTGAAAAGATTCCAGAACACTTACTGAAAGCCGTGCTGCGACAACGCAACGGCACAAGTTCGTTTCGTGACGGCACAATTCGATTTGATATGGTGGACATTACTATGACTCACTTTAGACCCGATGAAATCGGTATCACGGCAGAACGAGCCAGAGATTTGGGCTACGACGTGGATTATCAAGGCCAACCAGTTGTGGCTGACGACCAAGTTATTGAATTGATGCCTCAAGATGTAGTGGTTGCACAAAACTGTGTTACACCGTTGTTAGCGGCTATGCGTTTCACTGATGATGCTTTGGTTACTATGTATGAGTTAGAGCCATTTTATCGGCTGAAAGACGATGCTGGGGCTGAAGCACTTGTGGGTCAGTTAATCATGGGGCTTGCACCTCACACCTCTGGGGCAGTTTTAGCAAGGATTATCGGCACGGCACCTGTTAAGGGTCATTACGGTCATCCATTTTACCATGCTGCTAAACGTCGCAACTGCGACGGTGATATTGATTGTATTATGTTGCTGACCGAAGGGCTACTCAATTTTAGCCGAATGTTTTTGCCTCGGAATCGAGGTGGTCGTATGGATGCACCGCTAACGCTGACGACTCGGATTGTAGCCACTGAGATTGATAAAGAAGCCTTGAACACCGACATTTTGTCGCAATATCCAGTTTCGTTTTATGAGTTTCTTCGCAACGCTGAAGAACCACCGGGACCCAAAGAAGCCTTGAAGCATGGTATTCGGATTGTCGAAACTTTGATTGATGAAGACGTATTGCCTGTGGGTAAGATAGGATTTACTCACGACACTTCAGATTGTGGAGCAGGACCCCGTAATAATCCGTATAACACATTGGATTCTATGCGCCGAAAAACAATGGAACAATTTGCACTTGGAGAAATCCTTGAATCGGTGGATAACATCGAGCAAGCCAGTAAATTGATTGACAGACACTTGATTAGAGACATGAGAGGTAATCTTAGGGCTTACGGGCAACAGAAAGTTCGATGCACCAAATGTGGTGAAAGTTATCGACGTGTGCCTGTTTCGGGCAAATGTAGAACAAAATTGGATACTCGAAAAGACAGATTCACTGGCGAAACAGTGGATATTTATTGCCCCGGTAATCTAATTTTGACGGTAACGGAAGGTTCAGTGGCTAAATATGATGACTTGATGGCGACTCTGATTGAACGCTACGGTTGTAACGAATACATTTCTGGATTGTATAGCCAAGTTTCAAAGTGGGTCAGTGAAACCTTTGAATCTCAAGAATTGGGCAAACAGCAAAGTCTGTGGTGAAATAATTCAACCATACATGGTGAAATCAGTTTCATCTTGAGTTTTCGGCTCAGGTTTGCTGGTAACTGTGGCTTTGATGATTTCTTTTTGGACTTCAACCAAAGATTTGAGAGCCGATTTAATTTCCATAACTTCGTTAGTTATGATGTCCATGACTTCTGTTAAATCATCTAATTTATGGCCTAATTTGGTGACAGTCATGCGAACTGATTTAGTTTCAGATTCACTCAAGCAGATGCCCCCAAACCACGCATAGAATCTAAAGTTTCTTCTGAAGGTGTTTCGTCGAGGTAATCTGGATATTCAGCAGCCTTTTCCGTTGAGATAGCGGCTAAAGATGCAAACATAGCCAAAGTCGCAAAACCAAGACTCCAATAATTCCAGTTAGTCATAACTATTCTGAAGATGTTCTGATACTTAAGCATTTGTAGTATCTGATTCAGCAGGAAGCAACGCCGTTAGTTTGTCGGCTACGGCTAAAACTACTCTGACATTTTCAATGCCTTGAACGCTGGCTTGATTAAGAAGATTCAACAGAAGACTAAGTTCGGGATGCGTTAGTTTAACTGGTTTCAGGGTCATGGTCGTGATAAGCCGAATCACTGATTTAAACTCATTGGAAAACAGGAACAAACATAGGACCCAATCCGACATCAATTTCTAACCAACCTGTGGGATTCAAAGGACCACCCGTAGGCGAATCAGCAAGTGCGGCAGTAGTTGGTGGAGCCGCAGGTGGAGCAAACGCACCTATTTGTTGAGGGTTGATGTAATTTGCGTCATTGGTCAATAATGAAACATTGTCACCGGGTTGTAGGCCACCACCGCCACCAGTAGCCACTAATGGATTACCTGTTGTGCCGTCACCACTAAGACCTGAACCAATGGCTACGGTTTGGAGATAGGCTACGTCGGATAAGTTGGAGGCAATTTGTAGCGCACCGTTGGAATCAGCAGTTAATACACCGTTTTTAGCAAAGGCTTGAGTTACTTGTCCGTTAGAAGCATCTACTCTGAAAGTTTCGGTTGTTGAACCGGGTGATAGGATTTGGAATCTGGTGGAAGCAGCACTGGTGTTGGCTGTTCTAAACATTCTGATGGTTTGCGCCCCTGTTCCGCTACTTTCAGCCGATAAATCCATAATGGTTGATTCATTGTTAGTTTCGTTAATGATTTTGAATGCACCATAAGAATCAGCAAAAGCAGTAATTTCAGTATAACCACTTTGACCCGTTTCGGTAATTCTAATTTTGGGGTCTGAGGAACCGACAATGTGCAATTCTTCAGCAGGGGATGTTGTTCCAATACCGACAAAACCGTTTTCGTGAATTGTCATACGGGTTGTGGGTCCACCCGTAGCACCTCCACCATCGGGGAAAGTTAAGAAATCAAGAGCCATACCACCAGTAGTATCGGAAGAATACGTTTCACCTGCTCGACCTATGATACCTGCAAGCCATTTTGGGCTATCCGTAGTGAATGCGGTGTCGGATGAACCGAACTTGAGCGCAGGGGTATATTTAGAAGAGGTATTCATTCCCGCCGCAGTAAGCCACCACCCTGCATTATCATTAGTAATTGCACCTTCACCAGTGCTTGAAGAAAATAACCCACCTGAGACTGTGGATGCACTTTTGGAAGCCGATATTGAATAATCTGTTTCTGTGGGTCCTGAAGTATTGCCTACTCTTATGTTATCATCCACGCTCAACACAGTTCCGCTTTCGATTATGAACTTGTTGGCGGTATCACTTAAGGTCACTCTGGTAGTCGGACTTGAAGCAGCACCCGTTCTAATCAAAATGGAGTTATCACCTGCGGCTGAACCACCCGAATTATGGAGGGATTCTAAGTAAAGTGGCTTTTTATTGCTTTCACCCGATTGAGAAGAAACGAAACCACCGGAAGCATCTTCATTTTGCATCGAAAGATATTGAGAGGTAACACCCGACCTGCTGATGCGAAGTTCTGGATTATCATCATCAACACCTACTAAGTGTAAAAGTGAAGATGGTGCAGAAGTCCCAATTCCTATTCTTCCTGTGGAAGCATCATGAGCGATACCGTAGCCACCGGGACCTGCGGGGGCTGCGAGATTTAAGGTTCTAAAATTGACATTTTTAGCGTTATAATTGGTTACTACTTGCCCCGTTCCGCCTGTGGTATGGCCTTCTATGTAAAGCATGGTTCTAAGAGTTCCTTCAATATCGGATTGGATAAACATAGCACCTGATTCCACACCATCGGTAGGGTCGTCTAAAATTACCCCTATACGGGCGTATGCTTCGGCGTTTCCGCCATCATCGTTCCCATACCACCAAAGACTTCCTAAGTAGTCGTCAGCGGTCTGTTTAGGGCTTTTAATCACTACATCGGGGGCGGAGTTAGAACCTGCCGTAGCATCTGTTGATTCAATCCGTAGTATTTCATCCAAAGAGTTCTCTTGAAGGTGAAGTAAAACCGAAGGATTATTTGTTCCTACGCCTAATCGGTTAGTGCTGTCATCGAAAAACAACTTAGCATTGTCTTGAGTAAGAACACCCGACGAACCCGCAAATAATACTGAACCTTCTGTGGCTCCTGTGATGGTATCTCCGATAGAAATACCTTGTGAGGCTGCGATTAAAGGGTTGCCTCCTGTTCCATCTCCTGTAATTGTGGTTCCATCTACGGCTACCACTTGTAAAGCCGTGTCTGCTGTGGCTCCTTGTGCAGCCGTAGCAAAATCTCCCGTGTTGGCTTGGGCGGCTGTGCCGAGGGTTATGCCATCGAGTTGATTTAAATCTGCCGCAGAACTGGTAACCGCAGTATTATTGATGAAAAGTTTGCTACTGGGAACTTTCACTTCATCTGAAGCAGTTACATCCTTGACACGGAAAGGGACTTCAGCCATGATAAGAATAAAGTTTCACGACTACTTAAAACTCTCTGCTTAAGCAAGTGTGGTTCGCATAAATTGAACGTTGATAGCGTTAGCACCATCTAAATTGGTAACATCAATCGAAATAGTTCCGGTTCCTGATACTGCAATTGAAAACAACGGTGCGCCTCCAGTAAAGACATCAGCGAAAGGCACGAAATTAGTAGTAGTGCCGTCACCAGAAATCAAAAGTTCTACGGTATGAACTTCGTTGTTACCTACATTTTCTGCGGTAATCAAGTATTTAGCAGCCACATAAGCGGTTTGAGCGAAAGTATCAATGGCTGTGGTTGCTCCACCAGCAACGGCTTGAGTGTTACTGGCAATACCAGCGTAAGCAGTTCCACCGTTTCCGAGTTCGAGAACGTCATTGGTAGAATCCCAATTCAAAGATGCTTCTCCACTGAAACCACCTGCTCCGTCGTTAAACTGAATGTTTCCAGATGCTCCACCGGGACCTGTGGCTCCACCGTCATCTTGGAAAGTTAGATTACCAGAACCATCAATCTTCAAGATTTGATTTGCAGTTCCACGAGCCGTTGGGAAAGCGTAAGTTGTGCCACCAGTTCCAATGGTCAGAGTTGAGGACATATTCAAAGTAGTTACGCCTGTGACGGCACCAGATGTAACGCTGAAAGCACCATCCGTGAGAGTTGTAGCGGTAACTGAGCCACCAGTCATAGTAGAACCTGCACCATCGGTGACAGTAACGGAAGAAACAGTAGTAGCACCAGTAAGGTTTCCACCAGTTATGGTTAAAGCAGTTCCGTCAGTAAGTGTGCCGCCAGTGATTGCTCCAGAAGCGTTAATTGTAGTAGCACCAGCAATTGCACCTGCATTGGTGATTCCACCAGAACTGGCGTTAAGACTGGTCACCGTAGTTGCTCCGAAACTTCCGGTTCCTGAAGTTTCGATGTTCCCGTTAGAAGCCGTGACAGTCAATTGTCCAGTAGCACCTAAAGTGACATCGCCCGTGGCTGTCAAGGCTGCGACTCGAAATGGTGCTTGGGCCATAAAATCAACTCCAGTAAATCTTTATTCCTTTTGCTATTTAAAGATGTCGTTAGACTTCTAACAAGGTTCGAGTAACTTTGATGTTCATAGCGTTAGCATTAGTGGGAGTAAAAATAAGGCGAGCCGCACCCGAAGAAATGTTGCCGGCGAAAGTTCCGAGTGGGTTACCTCCCGAAAACAAAACACCGTATTCATTAAAAATAACTGTGGCTCCATCGTGAAGTTCTGCTATCTCGGAAGTTTGATATTCAGCAGTAACTGTATCGGTAATTTGAACTGAGTATTTAGCAGAACGATAAGTAGTAATAGGCCATGAATCAATAATTGTTGCTATCCCCGGCACAGCCGTTGCTGCCGTTCCGAGGGCTGAATCGCCCAAATTGAGTCGGTCATTGGTGCTATCATAATCTAAATCTGTATCGTTGGTGAAACCACCGCCACCGTCTGAAAGTTGAACTGCACCTGTGGGTCCTGAAGATGTGCCTCCACCACCTCCGCCTCCGCCAGTCTGCAAAGAGACTATGCCGTTGCCATCATCGGTTAAAGTGCCGTTGGTAACTCGAATCTCAGTTACTGGGGTGACGTTAGGGTTACCATCTTGGTCTCGCATTCGGAGACCTTCAACACCCTCATTTGAACCGGTGTATTTAGTAGCCACAAATCATCATCTCCAGCATTAGTTTCATACATTTCCGAGTCCAATAGTAGTAATCAGCCCTTGAACCGTAGCAGCCCAAGCGACCAAAGCATCTACGGTAGCAAATTGTCCACCTTGTCCGGGGTCTGGGGGTGGAGCAGCAGTAATATCATCAATTGTTATACGAGCCGTCGGAGTAGCCCCATAAAATCCAAGAGTGCTGGCTGCATTGACACCGACTGACAAATTACCTGTAACTGTTAGAAGTGTGCCGTCAAAAGTTAAATTGGCTTCTCCTTGTAGGGCGTTAGCACCTGTGACGGTGGAAATGGTATTGTTGGTGCTGCCTGAAAGTGTCACACCTCCTCCTGTCCCACTTGAAGCGGCAGTTATCCTTCCTTTTTGATTTACAGTAACTGTGGCGTTGGTATAAACTCCCGGTGTAACTGCGGTATCGGTAAGAGCAATAGTTCCTGTGGTAGTAATTGGGCCTCCTTGTAATCCGACTCCTGTGGCTACTTCGGTAACTGTTCCACCGCCACCGCCACCGCCGCCTGTTTGTAAGGTAACTTCGCCGTTGCCATCATCCGTGAGCGTGGTATTGGAAACTTTGATTTTGGTAACTCCTCGAACATCAGGGCTACCATCAAGTTCCACCAATTCTAAGCCAGATTTACCAGCGTCGGAGCCAGAGTAGATTGATGCCATGTTTTATTCACCTCAAGACTTGAGTTGGTCGTATCCTACATCGTTGTAGTAGTCACGGTTTTCAACCCAGCCTGAGAAGATAGCCTCGGCTACACCAGTATTGATGACTCCACCAGTTTCGTTGATAACACGATAGACAATTTGCTGTTCTACAACTAATGGATTTTCAAAGAACCATTGGTCTCGCTGTGGAATTGTAGGTGACCATTGGAAATCCGGCCATTCCATGAATAACTTTCCATCAATCCAAATCTGATAAGTAACGCCATTAGCGGCACCTGTGCTTTCAGCATGGCCGAAACTGGCTACTCGATAAATGAATTGATTAGAACCAGAGGTGATATTAGCAATTGAGGGTGCAAAGGTTGTGCCACCTGCTGCACGACTGGTCACTGGGTTTGTGCTGACATTCCGACGGTTGGCTTGACCAGTGTTACTGGGCGCACCGGGCGTGGAAGTAATCGTTCCGACTTGTTGTGGAAGTCTGGGAGATGGGGCTGTGCCTGTGAAAGCGGTGGAAACTGGTGCGCCACCAGTCCATGAATCAGTTCCTGTGACGTTGTTAGAAACATTGATAACGACCGCATCGAGATAAGCACCGTTAGCGATGTTGGTAGTGGTCAAATTAACTTTTTGACGCTGAATAAGGTTCGCAGACTCTGGCTTAGATACTGTGTGCCACGGAAAGAAAGCCGAAGCAATCGGCATACCTCCTTCAATGGCTTCTACCGCAGGGCGAACTGGCCGATTGAATGTGTGTGGGTCCACTCCGGGTCGAATGGCTTCAGTTTGTTGAACCGTAGCCGTTGAATAAGTGTGAACTGGTTGTGGTGTGCTATTTACTGCTGCACCTTTTTGAGAATAGCCGGTTTGAAGGGCTTGCTTGCGATAAGGTCGCTTTCTGTCACGAATGTTTTCGCCGTAAGAACCAGAGTAACTCATACAGTTTCATGGATGCTCCGACTACTTAAAGATTTCCCCGAAGTGGTAGTTATCCTTTTCGGGTGCGTGAACCGTATTTTTCGTGGTATTCATCTCTTTCTCGGTAGGCTTGCATGGCTGACAGATAGTATTCCCATGTTTGAGTATCAAGACCTCTGCTACGAAGTAAGATTCTTTTATACCACTCGACGTTATCAACTGTAATTGGAATACCCATTTCAAGTAATTGGTGACAAATTAAAGCATCGGGTCCATCAAATAAATGGTATTGCACGAAACATTGAGCCAAAATTGTCGTTTCAGGGATTTCAGTTATGCCCGCCGTAGCGCAGTAATCACGAAGGTCATTAAGCATAGTGAATCGAAAGTCCCATGTTTGCTCAGGTAAAATGTAAATTGGAGGTAAAAGTTCGTAGTGGGGTGGAACATCGGTGACAGTCCACGGATACGGTGCTGCTGTGCCAGAGATACCTCCAGAAAAAGTATTTTGAGGGTCTTGGTAATATCCTGTGGTGTTAATCACGATTTGCATAAAACCATTGGGTTTCCATGACAAAAGACGGTTGGCTGTTACACTGGGTTTAGCCAAAACACCTTCGGTGCAACCAAACTGATGAATAACAACAAACTCAGTTTCTCGAACCAAAGGAGGGATTTCAATACGATTGCCGAAATCACTGATGAAAATTGAGTTTTGAACGTGGGCTTGTGGATAATCTGTGGCGACATAAGTTCCGTTTCCACGAAGAGTCCATTCGTAATTTTGAACTCGGATACCCATCAAATTAGCCTCCTTTCCATGTCTTGTAAAACTTCCGAAAGTGATTCTTCAGAAGCAACATCAGCCATGAGACTGTGGCGAATGAGATTTCTCTTATACCATTGAATAGTTTCGGCAGAAACTGGTATGTTGGAATCTAAAAGTTTCATAGCAACTAACATATCAGCACCATCAATAAGTAAATAACGAACATAAGCCGTCGCAATTTGTGAATCTAAAGTAGGAACTGGTGAGCCAGCATTAAGGGTTTCAGTGGCCGTGTATTCAATACCCCACGCTTGACCGGGCAAAACGTAGATAGGAGGTATCAAAGTATCGTAATGACCTATAAATTGTTGAGTAGCATCTGAAGGTAGATACGGCATAGCCGCACCAGTCATACCTGCATTTGGTATTCCAGAGGGGTCTTGAAAGTATCGAGTTGTGCCGATGCGGATATTGATAGCAGAAGAAATCGGCCAACAAGCCACAGAGTCAATAACAATAAATTGATTAGCACGCAATTCAGCAGGTTCTTCAAGGTTGTTTCCAACACCACCAATCATAATATCTATGGGTCTGTCAGGGTCTATTTGTCGAACTGTGGCTTGCACAGCACCTGCGGCATCGTAAGTTAAAATTGGATGACCTGTGTTGGAGACATTTGAGCCAACAGGAACTATGTTTCGCCACTCATAGGCTTGACGACGCAGACTCATACCGATTGTATGGTTGTCCGACTACTTAAAACTACTTTGTTGAAGCGGTTTAGCGTCGGCGCATTTGTGGAGCCATCTCATTGACTGGGTATCCAACCAATCCTGAGTGAGCCGCAATCTTTTGGATAGCAAGTTCACCGACAAGAGAAATACGAATAATGCTGCCGTTAGCACCGACGTTAGCGTTGGTGGTCACAGTAACTGAAAGTGGTTGCTGGAAAAGACAAAGAACGGGTGTGCTGAAAGCCAGCATCTTGTCATTCTTGGAGTTGATGAAACCTGCTGAGAAAGCATTGGATGGGACGTTGTTAGGACCGACTTGAATGGCGACATCGTAATCGAGACCTGTTGTCAAGGCTGCACCTGTGGTAGCATCCAACATTTCAACACCGATGGCGTAAAGTCGAACTTCTTCGTTGTTAGCCTGATTAGTAAAAATACTAACTTGGTTTGATGTTCCGGCTGCTGCGGCACCTGCAAATGTGTGTGATGTCGAATAAATCTCTGGTTGTGGGTCTTGGTTTGCCATTTTAACAACTCCGTAGCATGGTTATGCCTGTTCTGATACTTAAAGGTTCTCATGTTCGTTGAGCATCGCCATTTCTTCCCAAATTGTAGCCGAGTCTGGTTGATAAGTTGGGAGTTCGGGATACGGGAGAATGGTCTCTGGTGCAGGTAATTCAATCATAGATGGAATAAAAAGTGCAGGTTTTGAAACAGCAGTTGCCTTTTTCCGTCGAGATACTACAAACCAACGAATGATGAGACCAAACACTACAATGTCTAACAGAAACGCAGCAGGTCCTAAAGTGGCTACGTCATTTTGCATGATGTCAATAATCATAATGGGGTCTAAGCCACCTCCAGCACGACTTACCAAATAAGTAAGATATGTTGCAGAACTAAACAACAACAAAAGAATAAAACTCCAAAGGGTGTGCCAACGCATAACACTTAAAATACTGGTTTTCGACTACTTAAAAGTAACCTTTGAATGCTTCAATCAAACAATTCTGATTCCGATTCGTATTCAGCAGCAGGTGAAACTTCAATGTGAGGTGGTTGCACGGCTGGTGTGTTGTGAGTTCGGACATAACTTAAACCGAGGTCATAGTATAAAGGAATCAATTCCGTGATTTGGTCTGAAAGGTTTTCGCCTCGTTGGGAAGCGGTTTCTTCTAAAGTTGCCATAATTTGAGTCAAAGTTTCGATGCCTTCCATAAAATCTACGGTAAAGGCTTCGCTTTGTGAACGACCAATCTTGTTAGCAGCGTCTTGAGCGATGATGGCTAACACAACTGCTCCGATATTAGTTGCCATGACTACACCTGCAAATTGGAGTAACCACCACGGAGAACTAAATGTTTCTAAACCAAGAGTGGGTGCTAACCAAACAAACGGAATCTGAATGAGAGTTTCTAAGATTAACATAATGCCAATCATGTGTTTAACTGTGATGAACTTCATTTCTGAAAGTTTTTCCCATTTGCTGGCTAACTGTGTTTCATTTAATGACGAATCTAAGATAAGAACCACCTCCTCTCCAAATAACATCGACTCGCTCATAGCCGTGTCGTGCTAACAATTGTTCTACTTTGGGTTGCCAACGTCGTTCACGGTCTAAGATAAAATCCGTTTCTCGAAAGATACCTTGATTAGCAAGCATAACAAAATCTTCGTAGGAATACAAGGGTAAAATTATGGAATCTGGGTCTTCATCATCAAGTTGAAAAGTTTGACTGGAAACGACTACAATTTTGCCCTCGAAAAAATCTAAACCGATTGTTTCTTGAACTGTTTCGGAAACATCAGCACCTGTGGACAATCTTTCTTTAACAACTGCCCATTCTTTTTCGGCTACTTCAAGCCAAAACGTAGGATTACTACGAAACTCGTTGCCTAACAAAACTTGTTGTTCTTTAAAAAAGTGTTCTCGACGGGCGGCTAAATAGCCATCCCAGAAAATCTGTCGAGATTCGCTATCCATGTTACGGATATGAAATACAAACTACTTAAAACTACTGAGGTGTTTCGGGTTCTGGCTCAAGTATTGGTTGATATTGTTTGGCGTGTCGGAGACGAAGTTTGTCTAAAAATAACTCAGCCAAGATTTCACCGATGACTCCTGAAAAAACTCCGACGACAGCACCCATACCCAGTAGAACTAAATCTCGACGAGTTGGGTCCGTGTTGTTTTCTGCTTCTAAATACGAAACTTTTGTATCTGAGTCAGTTTCTAAAACCCAACGCATTTCACAAGCGTCACAATCGAACAAATCTTCCGAAACTTGTGAACAATTTACGTCACAGACTGGACACAACATCAAACTCCACTCTCCGAAGCAGCAGCAGTAGTTTCGGCTAATTCGGCTTCTTCGGCTTGATAAAACAGAGTCATACCAATAACCACGAATGGTAATCCCATGAGTGCATAATCAGCACCTGTAAAGGCATTCTTAGGAAACCCATGCTTGCGGTAAGTTCGGATAAAACCAACCACAGCAGAAGCAAAGAAACAAGCCGACCCAACAGCAGGAATCAAAAGACTACGCCATGCTTGACGTGCATTCAAATCTTCCGTAGCAGCATCAGCAGCGAACTTAGCATCAATAGACCCACGATGCGTAGCAGTTACTGAACGCTTAGACATAGTTTCACGCACCTAAGAGGCTTTTCCACCATCCGACGATTTTCTCACCAGATGATTTGTTTTCATAAGCCGTTTCAGGAGATGATGCGCCGGCGATGGGGCTGGCGTTAAGGTCGGTTTCAAGAGGTCCTTGTCGGCAACCAAAGGTCGGCCAAAGAGGGTTACAAACCCTCTGTTCATAAGTTTTACGAGCCTGACTACCCGGAGCCGACTCAGTTATGTATTTCCAATCTTGCATATCTGCCCCACCCGAAGGCATAATGCGGCCTAAGAGTCCTGTGATACCGCCCATAAGGGTGTATGGAACGCCACCTGAGCCATAAGGCTGGTAAGCCGTGCCGTCTTGATTAAGTGTTGTCAAATTGACTTGCCATGCTGTGCCAGCAGCCGTAGTTGCACCCTTTGAAAGCGGGTTACCTGCACCATCATATCCAATAATTTCTTCTTTAGCCCCTGTTTTGGGGTTGTTCACGTAGCACTTTCGACTGTATAAATCTCCGGGGTCACAAGTAATATCATATCCACTCATAGTTTCACTTCCTTTTGTTCCAAAGCCATGCTCCGACAACCGCCAAACTTGCAGCCGCTACTGCAACAGTAGTTTTGGATTGTCCAAAGACGAAATCAGACTCTGATTTTTCGGTGGCTTGATAATCACTGACAGCAGAAATTACTTCATCCATGTAGCGATTGGCTACACTCATTTGAAAATCGCCGTCTTCCATTAAATTGATGTTATACACTTTGTCTGGCATAATCGAAACCAGATGGTTTTTGAGTTCTGGGTAAGCGATGAAAGTTTCGGCATTCTGATAAAAATCATCTTCGTCTTCAGAATGGAACGGCGTGAAATTGTGAGAGGTGCTTTGAGAACCAATAACGTGTCCTGAACCTTCGGGCATGAAACTATCCGCAGGAACCATTGATTCACCAGTTTCGGGTTCATCAGGAGTTGGTTCAAGGGCTTCCAAATTAACTCCAACAGTCATGCCTTCTGCTTCTTTGTTCTCATCAATAAGACCTTGACACTGTTCGCCGTGTGAGCCTTCATAGAAGTAAAACTCCAATTGTTCTTTCCATTCATCACGGGTTAAATCTTCATCGTTCTGCTTACATTGGTAATACACGAGTTCGTGTGGGTCAAACCCACAGTGTTCACAAGTCATACTGGGGAAGGAACCTTTAGAAATACAGCCTGTGCCATCACGGAAACTTCCTGCTTCGGCATCTTTACGACGCTTGAGTGAAGGTGTGCCATCAAGTGGTGTCCAGTTAGCCATTTCTCCAAACTCCATTGGGTCTTGAACAGGGGCGTTGCCTTCTTCAGCGTTAGCAAAGATGTTTTGATGTCCCGATGAGTTCAAACTGGCTTTGTCGAAATCTCCTGAGCCAATAGTTTCGGTTAATTGGTCAGTTGTTACAGAAATATCGCTTAAGGCTTTGGACCCAACATAAGGTGACTCAAAAGTTTCGGGGCGAAGAGATTTGTTATGACGGATTCCTTCAGCGGGTTTCCAATTTTCCTTCGTTGTTGGTGGATGTGGGAAGCGTCGTTCAGCAGACATTTTCTTAGAAGCACGTTGGGATTCATACCTTTCTTTTTTGCACAATTTATTGACACGATGTCCTTTTGGACACTCGGAAATTAGCGAATGACGGAAACTTCCACCTTTGCTGGGTTGTCGTTGTGCAGCATGAACTTCAAGTTCATAATGTTGTTTGCATCCTACGCAGTAAAACTTTTCTGTCATTTAAAATCACCATCCAAAGGTTGAGGCTTCATAACTCGGAGGTCTGAAAAGTGATGGAGATTCTTGACCGAAGATTCCGTCAGAATATACACCTACGTCTGTGCCGAGGTTTGAAGTTGTCAGTGGTTGCATACCGAGTGCAGCAAGGTTTTGTGCCTGATAGTTGGCTTCGGCTTCGTAAGAATAAGAATTGTCTTGTGAACCTTGTTCGACATCATCTTCAGTTAGTTTTTCTACTTCAGATTCGGCGGCTTCAACAAGAGTTTCATAACGAGAAAATTGCTTTTGAGCCGAAAGTCCCCTCATAAGTTCTCCGAGGCCAAAACCAAGTGGCAAAAATCCAAACACAGAAAGCACAATGGGGCGATAGTTATACTCATCAGTTTTAAGCATTTCTAATTTTAGTTTATCGGCTACAACCAAAGCCACGCTTAACGCACCAAACATTATCGGAAATCCTGTGGCTGGTCGAAGAAACTCTTCTGTCACAGGAGATTCTTTGACTTCATCTGGAATCTCGTCTTCTCCGTTGAGAATACGATTCCGAAGTTCTGCAAAATCTACCATGAGGTTTCTTTCTCGGCACGACTACTTAAAGACTTCGGTTAGTCTTGTCCAATGGCTCTGCCGGGATAGTTCTGACCCCACACTGGTTCGGTGGTTCTCATGGTTGCAGCGTAAGCCGACAAATCAAAGATTTGGCTGAGGCCATTAGTTGCACCTACTTGTTCAGGAGAAAGACCCATACCAGAGTAATTGAGAGTTTGCCCGACGGCTTGTCCTGCCATGATGTTACGTTCGGTGGAAACCAAGTTCACAGTTCCAAAGTTTCGAGCAACTTGGGCATCAGCCGCAGGGTTCACATGAGCATTGAAAACAGAGCCACCCAAAACTTCTTTGAGTTTGTCTCGTTGTGTCCAAACAGCCACAGCAGTTAAGATTCCAAATCCGATTTTTACGTTGTTATTCATTATTCATCACCATTATTTCTACCTAAGAGGTTAGCAGCAGCAAGTGTGAAGATACCTGCTGTAAGAGAGAATAGTGTTATTCCAGCACCAATAGACCAGCCTGTGCGAATTGGTTTAGCCAATTCTATTTTTTCATAGTCTTCTGGTTCACCGATAAAGGAATCAAGAACTCGATAAGCAAAAGATTCTTCAGCAGCATTTCTTTGTATGTATAGAACATCACCATTACCGTCGTCATCAACCTCAAGTAATTTCAATTCGGGAACTCTTGAGAGTTTCCTTTGACGGGCCTCAGACAAGTCATAATACATACTTGTTGCTTCTTCTTCATCGTCAAAATCTGCGACGTGTTCCCAACCATCTTCCATGTTGTGTTTGACTTTTAATCGGAATCTTTTTGGTCCGAAGTTCTCTTCGGCCATTTGGACGTATCCTTTCTTGGATTTTGCGTGTCGCTTTTTCGAGATGGCTTGAGTAACTGAACCTTTTGTTCCGGGTCCTGCATTGTGGTGCAGAGTAGGTGCGTAACCGATTCGACCGTAAGCATTGAAAGAGTGATAATTGCCAGCAGGGTCGGTAGCAAGGAAGAATACATGATACTTGTTGCTGTTACCACCAGAATAAACGAGATAATCTATTGAGTCCTCTTCAATGTTGTAAGTTGGATACATAGCCTTGAACTTGGCTTCAACAGACTCACGGTCTCCTGCCCAACGTGGGTCATGCCAACCCATAGCCTCGAAAGTTTCAGCCTGTAATTTATCAACATCAAAGCCTATGACGACTGGGGCTCCTCGATAATAGGCAGCATCCATGATTGATTCGTAGCAACCTTCACAAAATATGTCGTCATCTATTTGTCTCCATCCATTATCGTCACCACAATCGTAGTGCGCTTGGTCTCCACAATCATTACAATAGAGATATGGTTCATTAGGTATAATTGTTTCGGAACAATGAAGACAATCAGAAGTCATGGACTTAGACTCTTGGGCTTCTGCGAGTATATTCCCGTCTTCATCCATAAATCCTACAAACTCAATACCTGCACTTGGCCCATCTTCATGTTCATCAGTCCTTACTGCTACATACCATGAAAAATCACATTCAGCACATGAGAAGTAGTAGTCCGACAATCCGATTTCTCCTCCATCCATCTCACTCAAGGGTATTTCAATACTACCACATTCAACACACTTATCGTGGCCGTTAAACTTAGGAGTCTTGACACCCATAACAAATGTTGAGTTCTTCTGATACTTAAAGACTTTGCTTAAAGTAACAAACTGCGATAACTAATCCCTTTGAAGGGTGCTGGCTTAGGGAAGTTACCTATTGGTTCAGAAGTTTCGGCTGACATTTCTTGACGAAGGTATTCCGCAGAGTCACGAGCGTTGATTTCTTCCATGATGAAACTTTCTTGGTCTTCCAGATAATCGGCTAAACTATCGAGAGTATCAGCATTTACGGATAATCGGCTTTTGAACCATTCATCGTAATCAGAAAACATATTTTGCAGACGTTCTAAACGGTGGGCTGAGTTCACAATACGAGCGATGTCGGCATGAACCATGTAGTTCTTAGGGTGAGACTCTTCAGCAGCGTATTCTTCTTGGAATTGCATTCGGTTGGCTACTTTTTCGGCCAGTTCTGGAGGAATTGCTTCAGGTTCTATGATTCCATGACGTGTAGCACGAATAAGACCTTCTACGATTAAATCTTCGTCATCTCGCACTTCGGATTCCATCAAAGCATCCACCATTTCAAACTCCAGCATGGCTCGAACTTCGGGAGTGTCACCGTTTGGGTGTTGCCTTAACAAATCTGCCACTTGGTCGTAAGCCTCATCGAAACTAAGTTGCGAGTCGAGGTCCATCATCAAAAGAGAAAGGTCCCGAATAGTTACTTGACGACCATACATGACCTACATAGAGTCATTCTGATACTTAAAACCTTTGTTATGGTTTCAACCATACAAGTCATAAGACCCTTTTTCGTTGCTGGCATACGAAAGATTCTTTTCACGGCCTACAATTTCACGCTGAGACTTGATGTGAGATAGAGCCATGTCAAGGTGACTTTGCATGATTACTGGTTCGTGACAGTAATCACATTCTTCGTGAGCCAACATGAAGGCAGATTGAATGATTTCTTGTAGATAAGCACCTGAAAACTTATTGGTATCTTTAGCAATACGAGTCAAGTTGATTTTACCTGTTTTGAACGGTGACAGATACTTAGACAAAATACTTTCACGAAGGGTTTCGTCAGGATAGCCAAAGTCTAAGCGAACATCAAAACGGCCGGGTCGGTCTGTTAAAGCCCAATCCAACTTTTCTGGGTGGTTAGTGGTTGCTAAAGTAACAACACCGTGGTTGTCTTCAACACCTGCTAAACAGTTTAAGAACTCTCCGAGAACTGGATGGTCTGCATCTTCACGAGAAAGTCCACCGAGGGTATCAATATCTTCCAGAATAACCACACAAGGCGACAAACGGCGGGCTACTTTGTAAAGCGAAGTAATTTGTCCCACATCGGAGATGGAATCACGGGCTACATAGATAACAGTAGCATCCAATTGGTTAATCAGAACTTTACAAGTTAGGGTTTTGCCTGTTCCGGGTGGACCCGTCAAAAGAACGCCTCGACTACTGCGTAATCCTTTGTCTTGGAACAACGGAACTGATTCAATAAATCGGGTTAAGTTTCGGTCCAGAACGTGGCGGTCTTCATTTTTGATGATGATTGCATCCCAATCCACTTGAGGCGTTTCCAAAAACTTGTAAGAAGCGTCAAAATGCGCTCCACGAAGCGAACCTTGCTCAAAGAAATAAGTTTCCATTTTAGCGTGGAACTCGGTGTAATCGAATTGGTCGCTACGGAACTGTGTAACAACATCTACTTCGTATTCATCGTAAGGAGTAAAGGAAATCACAAAACGGTTTTCGGGAGTGGTTTTGTTTTGAACAAACATAATGAGTTTGTGAGGAACTTTGATAACTCGGTTTCCAACTTTTTCGTCAAACCAAACGGGAGCAGTTTTATTTTCACCGTGGTTGTAGTTTTCAACTTTGGTAATTTCCCATTCAGAATCAATGACTCCCAACAAGGCTTCCATCCAGAAAACATAAGAACGGTCAATGTAAAACTTACGCTTGGATTCAATGGAATAGGTTTCGGAATCTTGTCCCAGACTTAGGAACTTTTCAATAGACTGGTCTGCTTTATCCGTTTTACGAACTTGATTAGCCAAATAACTCAAAGATTCACTAAGGGCTTCTAATGGTGCGGTGATGGGTCCAATTGGTGTTTCGATTCGTAGTTCATTAACTGCCATGAACATTGTAAGGTAAATCACCAACTTAAACTTCAGCCTTGAGTTTTAGTATTTCTACATCGTTAGATTTTTGGAATGCAAGTTCACAGAGCAGAGTCCAACGCTCCGAATCAATCCATGAGGGTCTGTCAGATTCTGAAAACCAATATGACTTGAGGGTGCGTGAGTCGGCTTGACGTTGAAACTCGGCTTGAACTTCTTTAAAACTTCGATTATCGGCGGCAGAAGATTGATGTCCCATTGTGGTTGTTTGCCACGGTCCGCAGCCATGATAACCTGAAACGGCATCAACTTGATGTCCATAAAATAATTCAGTTCCTAAGTTATCAGAGTTTGGCGCATATTTGATTGGATTTCCTGCCATGCGAATAAATAAATCTGTATCTTCACCTATTTGAAGAGTTTCATCATAGCCATTAACGGCTTCATATCGAGAACGTAGAATTGCAGAATTGCTGGGCATCAGAGGATTACCAAAACAAAAGAAGAAAGTTTCGTCAGGTTGAACCTTCTGCCATTGAGGATACCAACCGATGACACCTATTTTGGTATAAACTTCATCTGATTTGAGAGATTGTAATTTGATTTCAGCGTCAGCACCTGCCCACCAAAAAGCCACAGGCAATTGTTCAGACTGTGTAGTTTCAATGGCTTCAGTCATCCATTCTAAATGCTCTGGATACCACAAATCGTCTCCGTCTAAAGTGGCGATGTAAGGGCGAGTTCCAGCAGCGATGGCTTGGTTACGTGCTTGACTAACCCCACGGCCTGTTTGTTGAAGTAAAGTAAAACGAGAATCTGTGGTGTAATTATCGAAAGTTTTCATAATGTCTGAGTAACCTTCGTAATCTTCAGGAGTGCCGTCACAAATATACACATGATAATCACTGAAAGTTTGAGACAGAATGCTGTCTAAACAACGAGTAATGAACTCTGGCGAAACCTTGTAAGTCACAACGATGACATCAAACATAGTTATACTATGATGTTTTACTTACTTAAAACTACTCAAATTGGTTGAAAAGGGTGAAGACACCGGGAGCCGTGGGTCCTTGTCGGCGCATGAGTTGGATAAAATCTTCGCTGACCCAATTCATTATGAAATTAGGTCTTAGTTCTAAGTCTAAAAAAGCCATCATATCCGAGGTGGATGGAAATCCCATCCAATCACCGAAATAAACGACACTCATAATCCGAAGTAGGGTTTTTTGAGTCGTAGAACTAATATACTTCGCATCATTTTCGTCTATGAAAGGAGTATGAACGGAAACGACTAATTGCTGAAACAGTCTTTTGAGGTCTTTCCCACCCAGTTTAGTAAGTCCTATGAGGGTTTTATTGGGGTCATTGGCGTTGATACCGTAATCTCGAAGGTGAAAATTGATTGAGGGCATAAGTGCTAAAGGCACAGCATCATACACATACTTACCAATCCCTCCTAAGATTTCTTTTTTAGTTAATCCGACAACTCTTTCAATTAACTCTTTTTTCTTTCCAGCAAATGATTTTCCATCAGCCTTGAGAAGTTCCTTGAGTTCAGGAACAGTCATTTTTTCAAAAGATTCATACTTCAATAATTCACCTCTCCAAAGAGAGATTGATAATCTGGAAATCATTTGTTGTCGTGTTCCAGACGGAACCAAATCATGTCTTTTCAGTAACTCTTTGAGTTCAGGAATGGTCATCCCTGCTAAGTTTTCTTCCCACACAACTTTGATTAAGCGTTTAGACTATTTAAAGTTTTACACCGTAAGTTTATCGTGTAAGCCACTGGCAGTAAGATTAGAACCAATTTGAAACAATCCTACACCTATCATAGCCCACACAAGATGTGAAACTACTCGTCTTTTGGGGTCGAACAAAATGCTGGCGTGATAAGTAGTCAGCAAAAATCCTGTGGTGAACATGGCTGCGCCCAGAGTTAAACTCTTAGACATTAAGCCTCACCAGAACCTTTGAGACGTTCTACTACGCCGTCAGTCATCATGTTAGAACCAACAGTCATAAAGCAGACACCTATACAAGTGTATATCAGAAACTGTCGAACTCGATGTTCAGGGTGTTTCTGTGTTACAACCTTGTGAGTGTGGTGTGAAGACAACCATGTTCCGATTAAGAACAAAGCAGAGCCTATCACGACAACATCAGTCATCAAAGTTCCCATTCGCATAGTGAACACATCCTCAGAATCTACCAAGACCTGTTAGGCTGGGACTTCATCTGCAAGAGCCTTTCGACTCAATACTCTGTCCCAAGCCTAATGGCTTAGAGGTCTAAGACCAGTTCTTGCTTATTGGGAAGCAAGGAGGCTTCGCTTATACCAGTCCACGTTTCCGGGGTTGATGGAGATACCCATTTCCAACAACTTGTTGGCGATGAGTGCATCAGGTCCGTCGTAAAGAGTGTATTTCACGAAACATCGGAGTTCACCAGCAGCAGCAGTAGCACCAGCGAAAGCCTGTGTGTTGAAGAATGTCACGAGAACATCCCAAACTTGTCCGGGGAGAACATACACGTCAGGGTAGAGGTTGAACGAAGGCTGGAAGTCGATACTACGTGGGTAAGGACTTGAAGTTCCGGGGATTCCGTCGTTTGGAACGTTGTCAGGGTCGAGGAAGTAGTCTGTGGTGTTGATACGGACTTGGACGTAGGCACGAGGTCCTGCGATTCCCATAGCGACACCGTAGGTAAGACCACGTTGTGCAGTTGCGATTTGTGTATCGACACCAATTGGTAGTGTCGGCGTAACAGCGATGTCTTCAATGACAACGAACTCTGTTGCGCTTGTTTCTGCGGGCTTTGTGATGTTGTTACCCACGCCACCAATAAAAATTGATGTTCGCTTTCCTGCGCTTGTCGCAACAGTCATAGCAGTTCCACGGCTTGCATCCCAGTCATATACTTGGCTTCTCATACTCATAATTATCACCTATCTTAAAGTTTTCTCCTGAAAAGGGGAAACCTCAAGCCTGACCTCCGTTTGCCATAGCAGCCGCAGCAGCCATAGAAGCCGAGCGTTGCTGTTGTTCAATGAGGCTTCGCTTATACCAATCCACGTTGTTAGGATTGATGGTCACACCAAGTTCAAGAAGTTTGTTTGCGATGAGTGCATCTGGACCGTCGTAAAGAGTGTATTTCACGAAAGCAGCAACGACTTCAGTTGAAGTAGCAGCAACACCGACACCAGTTGCGGTTTCAGCAGTATAAAGAATCTGGAAGGTTTGACCGGGCAGAACATAAACGTCTGGGTAAAGGTCGAAGGACTTCAAGAGTTGGTCGCTGTTCAGTGGGGTAGCACTGGCGAGGTTCACAGATGAAGGCGCACCACGAGGGTAAGGACTTGCCAGACCGGGGATACCTGCTTGGTCGGTAACGTCAGGGTTCTGGAAGTAATCAGTGGTGTTGATACGGATTTGAATAGCACCACCAAGATGAGGAGAACAAGCGATGTCCTCGATAACGATAAACTGGGTTGCAGTTGTTTCGGCTGGCTTGGTGATGTTGTTTCCAGTTCCACCAATAAACAAATCGTATTCACGACCTGCGGTCAAGGCTTTCGGGACATCGGCTGTGCTTCGGCGTAGAGCAGACGACACACCGACTGGTGCGAGGTTGGCCCATTCATATACTTGGCTTCTCATTGACATAATAATCTTTCCTATTATAGCGACTTGCGCTTAACTATACATGGACTTTTCAACTACTTAAAGACTTCGGTTATTCTTAGTCTAAAATGGTATTTGGAAACAGATTCCAATTCAAAACACCAATAAAAGGTGGGTTCCCTGTGAAAATATATTTGTAACCGTGATGGGCATTGGTAGATTCAGAAGGTTTTTGGGTAGTGTCGTCAATCCATTTTTGGACATCAGTTTTTAAATGTGTGTAGTTATCGAAATACATAGGAGTTCTCCCTTTTGAAGACGGCTCAAGGGGACTACCCGAAGGTTTCCCCGACTTTATGGACTCACCGACGGGTTGTAACATTCGTATTCCACCCTCAGCCTCAATTGGATAAATAAGGTAACCTCGACGACGCTCACCTTTCAGGAGCCTACTTGGTCGAATAATTTGAGAAACGATAACGTATTGACTTCCGTGAAACTTTTCTTGAATCAAATAGGATTTAGATGTTGAGGCATCGTAAAAAACATATACAGTATTTTCACTGGAATCTGTCATATCTGAAAGAATCTGGTAAGGGTTGATGGCGTAAAGGTCCACATTGTAATCGAAAGAGTTAAAAGACTCTTTATTAGCCCACGGATAAGGTGAAAACTCATTTAGAGTTCGGGGAAACCACATTTCTATGGTAATCACCTACGGTTGGGCTTAAGATGATAGTGCTTTAGCACGCTTGTAAAGAGGGGTTCCCTTCTTGATAGCGGTGAATCCTGTGATTCCAAGTTCCTTGCGGGCTTGTGCGATAGCATCCTTCCACTTCATTTTGCCGCCTTCGGCCTTAAACGAAACTTCTTCATCATTTCCAGTAACTTCTGTGGGGTTGAGTTGGTCCACGGATTCAGCCTCCGAAACTTCGATTTCCTCAGCAGCCTTTTCAGCACTCTTGATTTCAGAGGCCACTGGCTTGGAAACTTCGTTCACGATTCGGTCTGCAAGGTCCACGACCTTATCAACGACTGGAACTTTAGCAGTAACTGGGCGAATCTTACCGAGCAAGAATGCAGCACCCAGCGAAAGTGGCACAAGTGCAGCAGCACGGCCAACAGTAACGTCCATACCACCGATAAGTGGAAGCATTGAAGGGATGGTAAAGAGTTTGTATCCCAGAGCCTCAGTAAATCGGGTGGACCAGAAACCTGCACCTATAAGGAGAAGGCTGCCACCGACGGTGTATTCGTTCACAAGTATTTGTCGTAGTTTCATATTATTCACTTCCGTTGTGTTCTAATTTTAAAGACCCATCATTGAAGGTCCATTGAGTTGGCAAAGAACAACGCCAAGTCCAGTTACGGCCACAGCAGCACCAACAAGTTGTTGTGCGCCAATGGTGCGACCCATAATATCGACTGAAAAAGCAGGGAGGAAACCGAGAACTGGTTGTGCTTCAGTTGCCATCAAGTGCAAACCGCCAACAAGAGCAGCGATTCCAGTTACATATTGTCCGTTTTTAGATTCTGACCAGTTACAAAGTTTGTTCATCATTTTCTTCACCTTTTATTTTACTGACCAATCACGGAGCCGAAGCCCTCTGCCGATGTCAGCGAATGTGTAACGGTGCCGGCCATCTTGCCGTTTTCTGCACCAAAGTATTGAATAGGTTGCCCCGGGTTGATAAGACGAACCGAATCCATGATGGATTGTTCTGCGGTTGTGCTGGGCTTAATATATGTGTTCAACATATCAGGGAGACTTCCCATTTGAGGAGTTGGATTTGGGTATTCAACATTGAGCATTGGTTCTTCAGCACCGTAAGCAACTGGAGGGTCGCCACCGGGATACTTGGAATCAACGAAAGCGTTAGCACGACCCAGTGGGTTCATAGCACGAAGTCCGAGAGTATCGACGCTGTTAATAAAGTCACCAAGTTTTTCTTCTTGAGGCATAGCAACGGTAGTAGGTTCTGCGGAAGAACCACCGAGGTTTTGGTCGAGTCCACCAGTAGGAGCGATGTCCATATCTTCAGAACCGAACCACTGTGCAACACCGTGACCCATTGGAGCAGGTTCATAAACTGAATCTACTGGATTGCCCGGAGGAACACGGTTCACCATTTCTTGTGTGCCTTCCTCGAAAGTATCAGCCGAGTAAATGTCGGAGAAACTTTGAGTAGCGGTTTCTTGACCGATAACTGAGCCAGAGCCTCGCTGTGCAATCAATTGTGTGTCATCAGATTCTGCGTTAGCAGTAATCATAGTTCCAAGACCGTTGAAACCGGGGATTGAAAGTCCAGTCATAGCAGTAAGATAACCAAGAACTTGACTAACACCTGCAAATCCGAGAATTGTTCCTGCACTAAGATACAAGCGACTCATATCTCCTGATTCGGAACGAGACTTGTTCACAAGGTAAGCACCTGAACCAAGTGTAACACCAGTTCGGAGAGCGTTACCAAACATTCCAGCACGCTGGAAAGGAATCAAAGTAAGTGCAGAGCCGAGGACACCGCCAACTGCGATACCTGCAACACCAGAATAAAAGTCAGGGGACATCAATCCAGCCTTAGAGGATTCAACAACATTTCCTATTGCACTCATATTATCACCTTTCACGTTCAACTACTTAAAGACTTCGGTTAGTTCTTATTGAACCCATGTGTCGAGTCGGTGGTGCAATATGCACTCCCACTGGGTCACCCAATGGAGTTCTGACCATTCCGATTTGCGCTTGTGATAGCGGTTGTGGAATAACAGTATCTCCCATGAAAGTATTGTTACGTTGCTTGGCGACTCCAGCATACTCTGATGCCAAACCAAGTTCAAATTGTCGTGAGGACCCACTGGCTTCCAAAATCTTAGTTGAACCACTACTGGTAAGAGCATCGTCAAGAGGTTGCGTATCAACAGTATATCCTGTTTGAAGAGTTTCGGTAGAAATGCGACCAGAGTTTTCTAAGACGAAACCAGCGATGTTGTTTTTAGAACGTGACGAAAGTTGTGACAAGGATTCGATTTCTGATAGGAATCGGTGACTACTGTTAGCACCGTATTTGGTTGCTAATACAGTTGATTTACCAGAGCGACCCAAAAGTTTGTCCCAGAAACCGGGGACTCCAGTGGAACTAAGTGTCCAATTCTTTGAATTGGCGGTGTAAGATAGGGTGTAACCATCAATAACTGTGGAAATGTCAGAAGTTGGCTCGGCGTTTTTAACGACTCTCTTTTCAGCATGAACTGGTCGGCTCAAAGCATTAGGAGTCATGTGAGCCACAGGCTTACCGAGAATACTTTCAGCAGCCTTGCTGGATTCCGTGTATGATGTTAGTTGATATGTGTTACCAAAATCGGACATAACTCCGTGCATGGCTCCTTCCATTGGGCTACGCCGAAGCGTGTTCTGAATAGCAAGGTCCAGATTCATATTATTCTCTACTCCCTTTTGATACTTAAAGACTTCGGTTACTTCTTCCAAAACATGGGTATAAGCATAGCGGCAATTGTAGTGATTCCCACAGCAGCATACGGTAGATAATTTGTAGGTTCGGATTCAACTTCAACTGGGCTGAATAATTCAGCAGCCATTGTAATAGGAATTGCATCTGCCGTAGCAGTAAGCATAGCAACGATTTGAGATGCAGGAGCATTTTCTAATTTAAGTAATACAGATTCACGGTCAGTTTCTACCAGATTCTGTCGAGACCACAAAGCCGAAGCAACTTGAAGGTAACGTGGGAATAAAGTTTCGTCGATTGTCAAAGTATTAGCATCGTAACCAGCCGCTTTGAGGTTGGCTAAGATTCGAGCAAGTGCAACTTGACCAGATGCCCAATCGGAACTTTCACCGTCTTCTGGAAACAACCAATCTTCAAATTGGCGTTGAGTCATACTGGCAATACGAACTTCTTGGTCTTGATTGGATAACCTTTCTGCTAAAAGTGTAACATCAGCAGGTTCGGGCAAGTTGGGTTCAAAAGTTTCGGGAGGTCCAGCAACTTCTGGAGGAATCTCAGTTTCAGGAGTGAGTTCTTCTGGTGATTCTGGAAGTGGTTCATCAGCAGAAACTTCGGGAATCGTCTCTGGATTATCATACTCGCTTCTCATGTTTTCAAAACTGGGCATATTGGCTTCTTCGGATTCAGAGATTTTCTTTTTGCGAGCAATACCTTCTTGTAAAGCCTTTGGTAAAGAATTACGCTGTCCTTCTGTAAGATACTTTTTCAAATCTTCATCAGTGACTTCCACAGTTTCAACAACTGAGTTAGATGGGGCTTCACCATTGAAAGCCATTTTGTTATTTGGATTACCTGCGGCTTCGGTTTGAACTTCAGATTCTAATTCCGAAAGGAACGGTGAAACGTCATCATCCATACTGAACATGGTTCGCTTTTGATACTTAAAGGTTGGCTTCAGTTAAATGATACTGAAGGAGTGCCGACCCACGGACTCTCAGATTCAAAACAACGGATGGCTTCTTCCGAGGTATGATACGCCACAGGCCGTAGTTTTTCCCATGTAGTTGCACCTACTTCGCCTTCAAGACAAATGATGATTTCAATTTCAGGTGTGTCTTGATATGAATGTGTTAATTCATAGATAGCGGTGACTTGGCCGATGCCTCTGGGGTCAGGTTGTCCGATTTTAAAATCAAATTGTGAAATGCTGGGAATACCTATGTGTCCAGCCCACGACCATGCAGAAACAGAATCGAGAGATGTAACTTCACAATCTTCAAAGGGATAACCGAATGTTCCCCAGTAGTATTCAGTAGGAGTCATAATATCTAATTGTTTAAGGACAGTTATAAACTTTTGGACGTTTATCTTAAAAGAGAAATCTATGATTTCACACCCACTCCGGATAGGGGAGACTCGAAGAGTCGGGGAAAGGTTGTCCCCCCAGACTGATTCGACTTAGAATCGGTCAATAAACCACTTTGGCTTCACGAAGATAAAGATAAGCCACCAAACTTCCGGCAGCAATTCCAGCAGGTCCTAATACAATACCCACAGGAGAGGATTCTTTTTTGACCATGTAAGGAATAGAGTGAACTGTTTCAGCCAAACCAATTGTCATCATAGCAAGAGCCACAGAATATCCTACTTTGTGAATTAGTTTCGATTCTTGTTCAAAGAAAAGTTTAGGATAGTTAGTTACCATAATTTCATCTCCTTAAGAACGACGTGCGTAGAAAATACCGCCTAAGATTCCAGCAATAGCAGCCAAAGCAGGTGCTACAAGAACTCCCTTAGTAGGTGAGGCTTCTTCCAAAGTATCAGTAATGCCTTGACGAGAGGCAAGGTTTCCTTTAGACCAATTATAGTTACCATCAATGTTCACAATGTCGTAGTTGAAAATTGCCTCTGCGAAATCATCCATAGAAACAATTAGATTATCTGAACTGTCAAAGACACCACCTTTCTTGAAATCAAAATAACAAGCATCATATTCTTCTTCGGTCATGTCTGGTAAGTTGGCCCATGAAGCGTCTTCCCACTCATCAACTCTAAAATCAAAATATAATCCTGCTTGGGGCGCAATAGCACGAAGCATTTGTGGTCCTCGTTCAGAAAACTCATAATCTTCTTCAGGTGCATCATCTCTTTCAAAATATGGTTTTAAAGTTTCAGCCGAGCCATACCATTGAGGAACTCCGTATCCTGAATCCAAAGCGGTGTTGCCACCTTCTGAGTTAGGAACAACTGGGTAAAGTTCTTCTCCAAGTTCAGCGTATTCCATTTCAGCAGACATAGAACCATCACCGGGCCAACATCGGTCACAACGATTGACTGTTCCACCTCGGGCAGAATGGGTTGCGGGGCGACCACAATCGCCACACTCCACGCCTTCTTCTTGTTCGCCACGGTATTTTTTGGTAGTGCCACAATCAGCACAGAAAGTTTCGCTGGCGAAGGTTTCAGCAGCGAGTCCCATGTCTTGAACGGTGTCCCATGCTACTCCTTTAGCAATCTTGCGGGCTTGTTGGAAGTTGGGTCCTTTAGACCATGCTCCTGTGTTGTCGTTTTGAACACCGGGTTGCACAAAGTATTTGGCTTTGGCTACGGGGTTGCGTCGAGAAATATCTTGACCGACTGGTGGGTTATCTCCGACAATGCCTGTGCGGTAATATCCGCCCATTTGTTGAGACATAACTTCACCGAAAACTGCATTCTTGGCTTTACCACGGTTCATAAACTTACCACGGATGTCTCGGAGGCGACCGCCTTCAGCAGAGAACATTTGTTGGCAAGTTCCATTAGGTCCGCCACCAGTTTCATCACAATCACAAGCACAGCACTTTTGCGCTCGTTCAAAGCCTACATGAGCAGAATAACCACACTCATAACAAGCAGAACAACAATTATCTGCCTGAGATTTATCTTCAAAGCCAGTGTAACACTTGCCACATTGATAACCACCATCTTCGTCTTCAATTTCTATGGATACCTCGGCTTCAGCAGCCAGACCATAAAAACGACCTTCGCCATAATCTGTATCTGTATCTACATTAACTTCTCGGCCATCCTCATCGAGTGTGAACTCAAAGTCGGTTTGTCCTCGTTCTGGTGAGTCTCCGAGTTCGCCTTCGATTTTCTCTTCAATCTCATATTCTTCGTCATAAGTTACAGGTCCGACAATTTTCCATTCGTAAAAAGTTGTTGCATTGTCGTATCGGAGAATAACTGGTTGGTCTTCTTCTTCGTCTATACGGGAGTGGCTAATATCGCCCTCGCCTTCTGCACCAAAGCCTTCAGCACCCCACCGATAATGAATATCTACGTCTTCATAAGAGTAATCGTCTTTACCGGGACCCTCAAAACCTACTTCAGTTGAAGTGTAACCGCTTCCAGAAGTGTTACCAGAATCTACTTCTTCTTGAACAAGTTCTTCAATCATACCACTGATGTCACTTTCATCCAGTTGGTCTTCATGTTTATGTGGGTCTGGGTCTGAGTCCCATGAATAATCAATGTCAGCGTATGCTCTGATGGAGCCAGAACTTTCGGCACCATACCATTGTGGAACTCCATGACCACTAAAGGAAGAATCTTGCCCTGTGGTGTTAGGAACAATAGGGTATGACTCGTCACCCAATTCTGCGTATTCAATTTCAGCAGACATAGTAATGAGTTCTGATTCTGAGGGTCCTTCGGTAGATGGGTTGGCTACTGTGGGGTCAGCAGGTTCGTAAGCCGAGCCTGATGGTTCGGTGGCTGGTGCAGCAAATCCTACGGATTCAGCAGATTTTTCTGCGGGTTCGTAGTTCACTTGTTTAGCCACGCTTGCAGCATCATCAAGGAATCCTGAAACAAGGAAACTTCCTTCAGAAGTGCTACCGGCTTCAACGGCTTCTTTAATTTCCATAATGTTAGTAGCGGAAGCGGGTGCGGCTTGAAGTGCATAACTGCCGACGGAATACTGAGCATTTGAACCGATTTGATAACGACGTGTTCGACGCTTAGTGCCTTCCATTCCTGAAACTTTGGCTTCGGTGCTGTCTTGAATAATCTTAAGAGTCAAGAAATTGTGATTGTCGGTAACACCTGCAACATAAAAGAGCGCACAAGGATACAAACGTTTTTGGTCTTCTTCACTCATCTCCATGTATTGTGCGAGTGGGACAGTCCAAGCAAACTTGTAAAAGTTAATGGTATCATCGAATGAGGAAGCATCATATCCCCAGTAATCTTCAGATTGAATAAATAGCATTTTAGTCATTTTCATACTCTCCTTAGTTGTGTTTCAAAGCCTCCGCTAAAAGGAATTGCTGATACCATAGTATCAGAAATACGGAGGATTGTGTGGGTGCTTCGCCATTGACTTAGTGGTAGGGTGCGACCAGTAGAAGTATCAAGATAAGAGGAATCAACATCTGGGCTGAGGGCAACTTCTCCGAGACGGCCATTGACGTTATCATCTGTGCTGTTACGAGATACGCTTCCAATACGGTTGCCTCCAACTTCTCCTGTGGGTGGAGTCAAAAACGGAGCATCAACCATAGAAACAAGATAAGGGAAATCACTATTGACTTCGGGAGCCAATCGAGCCACTGGCAAACGACTTCCATCATAAGTAATACCGACACCTGCACCAGTGCTGGGGTCGAGACTAACTGGGTCTTGGGAAGGGGTTTGGGTGTAAGGCATTCCGGGTCCTGTAATGAACTCGTTGTTGGTGGTGTTCATAGAAGAAGCGGTTTGTCCGACTTCATCCACATACTCGGAAGAAAATCCTTGTTCTGCGGGTTGGAATGAATATCCGAGGTCGTGGGGATTAACATAAACTGGTTGTGCATCAATAAGGCCATCCATAAATGGTGAATCATTAGCAATAGAATTAGTGCCTTGTAGGTGAAGTTGTTGATAGCCGAGGAAGGCTTGTGCTAAAGAAGTTGGAACTTGGTCAATTGTGACACCAGAACTTTCAATGTGCATCTCTTCCAGATTTGCTGGAGTTATGCCATCAGCACTGAAGGCTGAAGTTACTTTGCTACGAAACTTTTCATTACCGAAGAAGGCAGCGACACCGACCAAAACGGCTCCGAGACCAAATTGAGACCAACGCATGATAATCATCTCTCTGTTCTGATACTTAAAGACTTCGGTTTTACTCAATCAACGATTTTGGAAACGTAGTCCAGTTTAAAGTTTTAGCAAGCATCTTCCAAAAATCACTAATTAAGTAATACTTATCGTTGCTACTTTCTCCAAGATGAATCTGTCGGTCGAAGAGACGAGTCTGACGGCCTTTGAAAAAATAATAGTAATCTATTCCCTCACTTTCAATGAACTCAAAGGTTACACCAGCGTTACCCTCGGAAGGCTCAAACCCGAGTGCTGGAACCATCAGTTCAAGTCTAACCTGTTTCTCGACACCAACAGGGAGATTTTCTGAATCTTTAACAATAAGGTAAGGTAATGTTTTGTTGTTTTCATAAAACTGAAAATCTACTTTTTGAGCCATCCAATTATTTACATCGAAAATACCTAAATCATGGTTTAAACGACCACGACTAAACAAACTATCCTCCAGACCCACTGAATCATGTCTTGAAGTAGTGTTGTAAAGTTCAGTCAAAATATCTTTACCGCCCAAAAATGTGTTACCACGCAGACCCCATTCTGTAAGTGCTTCATTAGGAGTCATAGCATTCACCACGGGTTTTTAACACCTATGAGTTGGGCTAAGGCATTTTGTTTTCGGATATACATCATAAGTTCATCTTGTTGTCCGTATAAATCTCCTGATGCTGCTACTGGGCTGGTTTTCATGGATAAAAACTCTGGCATGGTTACATCTTGAGTCCATACTGGGCTGGGTCCTAACATTTTAGATTCTACAAAACGTTCAGGGTCATGGCCTGTGGTTTGTGAATTATCAAAAGAATGTCGGTCAATGTTGGGTCCATCTGTGGGAGTTCCAATACCATACGGATAAATTGAGTTTTCTGAGCCGAAAGCAGATGATAAGTTACGAGGGCGTTTTCGCCATTGAACTAACCATTGAGGGTCTTCTTTAATGTAAATCAAATCTGATTTTTCTTCTAATGAATACCAGCCACGAGGAAACTCGGAAACGGGGTGGTCTGCATCATTAGGCCAAGCAACTTGAACTTTGGTAGGATAAACTCGAACAACGTGAGCCGTAGCCAAGCCTCCAGCATCTCCCGATGAACGACTAATGTTCACAAGGTCACCGGGTTTCCACGGGCGACCCGATTCTGCAAACGGACTTTGACCCACAGTAGTTCCGAGGTTTCGATAAGAAGTTGTGGGATTGAGATATTGAGAACCAGCAGCCACAGCATCGTTGAAAAACTTAGTTTGTTGCTCAAATGATGTGCCACGGTAAGCAATAGTTTTAGCAATTGCTTTTGAGGAATCTCGTAGAACAATACCAATTCCTTCTTGGTTGATACCTGCTTCACCTAATCCTCCGATAACTTGTTGGTAAGGGTCGGCATCATATCCAGAATAATAATCAGGAGAAACTAACATTTCTAAAGAATAACCTGAACCCAAAGATTCGGTGCGAACTGAAACCCAACTTTCGGGAACACGACCAGTTCTTTGTAAATTGAATCCAACAGAGCGTAGTTCTCGGCGCAGCGAATCAAAGTTGAGTTCCGAAAGTTTCACTAAAGGTTCTGATTCTGATAAGAAGTTGCGTCTATGCTGCATTTTGTTACGAACTATTTCTAAAAATTGAGGATTTTGAACAAGGTCTTGCGGTGCAAAATCTGAATTAGATGGTGTATCAACAGAGCGTAAAGTCATTGGTGGTTGGCTGTGTCCAAATCGTGAGTAGGCTCGGAGTGTGCCGTCGGCTTGTTGATACAACTGATTGTTCATAGCCCAAACCAAAACTGGAAGTGTTTCACCAGTGGCTACATCTTGATAATAACGTGGAACAGGCCAACCAGATTTCTTGGAAGTTTCGGGACCTGAAATCAAAGTGAACCCTCCGTGATACGACCAGATAACAAGCGTTTGGTAATAACTCTTTGAAGTTCTTTGTCGAGTTCTTCTTGTCGAATCTTAGCAACTGGGAGGTCTCCGCCTGAAATCTTGGAGTTTTGTAAAGTGCTTCCAAAATTGCTGTGACTGTTGCCGTCTTCAGGATTCCATGTTTCGTAAGCAACTAATGGGGCGGAAAAAACATCTGGGTTGAGATTGGCTGAACCGTATTGATAAGAACTTCCACCGGGCATATCAGGATTGTATTTCGGATTATCTTTTTCAAAGTCAGGAGTTTCATCAAACTTTCGTGAATGGTCGTTGAGACCTTCGTTACTGCCGACTAATGGTAAAGGATTAGCACCATTTTCAGTTGGTATTGGAAGTGGTTCATTTCGGCTGTGTCCTACAAAAATGAGGTCTTGGTAACGTTCTTTACTCCAAGTGCCGTCATCCCAAACTACCGTAGCATGGGTAAAACTGGGGTGTTCAATAGTGCCGATGCCGAGACTTTGAATTGCGACCGAAGTTACTCGATTGCCTTTTTCGTATTCTCTAAGCATTGGACATCAACCCTTACGGAAAAATAGGGTTTCAGGGTCTTTCATCATAGATTTGTATTCGGCTTGTTGTGTAGCATAAAAATTGCGGCCACGACGGACTCCAACTTTGTAAATACCAAATACTGCAAATGATGTTACTAACAAAGTTCCAAGATTTTTAGAAACCCATGAGTTGAGTCCTGAAACAATGGCTGCGGGTTCTGCATCGAAAGATTTAGCGGTGTAAATGCCTAACTGACTGGCTTCGCCACCACTGGCTACTGTTTGTTTATCGTGATACACAGGAGCCTGACCTGCGTATGAATCTGCCATTGGTTGGTTGGCTTGGTGGAACGGTGAGGCTTCTGGATTCATACCCAATTCTTCAGGTGTGAACTTAGTGGTGGGGTGAGCATCACGAAAAGCATCTGCTGACATGGCTGTGCCATCAGCCATTAACAAATGTTCTTGACCTTCTGCGTTGGAAAAAAAGTTGGACTCTCGATTCATGTCTTTACGGACATAACCATTAGTCATAGAACTCATGTGCAACATTCGGTTGCACGACTACTTAAAGATTTCTACCAATTCTGAACTGCTGGTCGAACTTGACGGTCATTTTGAACGTAAGTTACTGATTGTTGTTGATAATCCAAAGGTCGGTATGGACTAAGTGGGCTGTAAGAAGCAGACCACGGCATAGGGAATCGGTATTCTGGAAGCACGTCATTGGCTTGGTCCCAGAAAGGTTGGGAGGCATAACCCGAAACATCGGAGAATGCAGCAGGTGTTTGATAATCCAGAGGGTTAAGATTTCGATATTCTACATCAAAACTTTCGGCTCCCATAATATCTTCGGCACCTTCAACTACGGTGGGATTGATTCGATTCAAATCTGCTGAGGACCCACTCATGTCTTGATTCATCTCTGAACCGAAACTTTCGGAAACAATTGTGCCACGGGTAACCCCAGTAGAACGTGTTTCGGCTTCTGAAACTTCGGAATCGTTGTCTTTGCAGCCACAATCTTTACTGCCGTGACCGAAATAATATCCTGTGAGATACATAGCAAGGCCAACAGTAGCCCCAACCATACCAACTTTTCGAGCATTTTCTGGTGTAACCTGCATTATATCACCTAATCAAATGGGTGTTCCACGAATCATAGCAACAAAATTAGAAGTAGATGGCAAAGGTGCTGACCCGAACTCAGTGTTCAAGTATTCATTAACAGCAGGTCTCATTACCAAAGATTCTACAACCATTTCTGGATATTCAGGTTCTTGAAAACCAAATGGGGCTTCTGCCCTTTTTGATTCAGACCTAAGTTTCAATTTCTTGGATACAACTCCGATACCGTAAATTACAAGGATGCCTAATCCGACACGACCAATAGTTTCTTGCCAGTCCATAACAATCCCTTAACTGTTCTGATACTTAAAGATTCAGTTTGAATCCTCAGAGTCTTCCGAGTCTTCATCAGATTCTGATTCTTCTAAGGTAGCGCAAACTTCATCGAAATCTGCACTATTTGAACCATCGGCTCGGTCTGCTTGAGTTAAACCAGTCCAAGTTCCGCCAAGAAGACCAGAGGCTAAAGGAAGAATTGAGAAAATTGGGTTAATGCCTGTGCTTTGAACCAAGAAATATGTTGGTAGTGTTAAAATTGCACCGCCGACTACACCACGAGAAAAACTACGAAGTCTAAACTCTGAATGTTTGTCAGCAAGATAGGCTGAAAGCCCAGCATCACAAACTCGTGTGGTTTCGGCTTTCATGCGACTGTTCATGCTTGATTCCTCCGGCTATGCCTGAGAGGTCTCAAACGTTGATAACAGGTGTGGTTTGGCGTAGGCGTAGGGGGTCAAAGCGTGTGAATGTAGCAACACCGACGAGCATAGTAATTGCACCGCCAAGTTGTAGGGTATTCACACCGATAACTGGAAGGCTTCGAGTGAAAATCTCATAAGTTCCACCCATTGAAGCGAGTCCACCGGCAACCATAAGGCTTGTTCCAACGATAATTGTTTTGTAATCCATATTTTTCATCTCCGTAGTTTTGTTTATAGTTTAAATCGACCCTTTGCTAATGCGCCTGAAGCACCAAAGGTTCGACCGTTACTGTTTCCAAATCCACCAACTCGGCTGGTGCTGTTGAGCAATCCACCCATGTCTGCGTTTCGGACTGGTGGTGCTACATATTGTGCTTCCATACGAACCTGCTTAATAGGTCCAATTTGCTTGGAAACATTTGGAATACGAGGTTGTGTGCTACGAGGGATGATTGGCAACTCTCTGAGAGCCATACGCTTTTGTGTGACTGGAACATTGATAGTTGGCGCATTCATCATAGCACGAGGGTTGGTAGGTCGAACTGTGGTCATCTCGGCTTCAAAGCGAGGGTCTCCACCGAGGTTAGCCTGTGGTTGGTGAGCGTTGATACTACCCATGATTTGTTCAGGCTTCATGCGAGTCATGTTGGACACGTTAGGCATAGCAGGAGGAGCGTAAAGTTCCATTGTGTGAGTTGGCTTCAAGTATTGGGCTTGAGGAGTCAAACCTTGTCCAGTCAAAGAATAGTTCTGAAGGTTGAAATCAGCAGCCATGCTTCCGACAGGAATATCCAAACGAGGAGTATTTACCTTAGTAGGTGCGGGGCGTGGTGAGTTAGGAACAATACCTTGACCGTATCCAGCACCGAAAATTGTTTCGGATTCTGACAAAGCACGAGTTTGTGGAACGTTGATTGATGGAACTTTCGATACAGTAGGCATTGGGCGTGGGGCTTGAGAGGTCAAACCTTGTCCAAGTTCAATTTTAGCGTTGTATCCTGCGAGTGTATCATTTATCAATGAAACTTCGGGAAGAACTTGCAGATTAGGTGAATAGGGCAAATCTGGTAAGACTGTGCTGGTTCCGATTGTTCGTGCCATAATATCACCTTATTCGTTCAACTACTTAAAGATTTGCTCATTGACTGGAAAGAACATAGACCATGCCGAAGAGTCCCAATGCCACAGCAGTAGCACCGAGTCCAAACTTAACACCAGTGGACATTCCTTCTGAGTAGTATTCAGATTCCATACGGTCTTGTTCGCCTTGGTCCTGTCCGAAGTTTTCTCCGTCAGCATCTCCGCCAGCATCATTTTGTCCAGCGTCTGCACCTTCTGGGTCGTTGCCCGCACCGACGAATTGTTCGTCTGTGGCTTCCTTTTGAGGAGCAACCATAGCAGTAACTGGAGTAGTCATGTGGCTCATGTTTGTGGTATCATAGGAACGTGTGGCTCCGTAATTTCCTTCCCACGGGTAAGAACCAACAGTAGTGTTCGGGTCTTCAATCAATGGTTCATTAAATCCTGAATCTTGCATCATAGGTCTTACCTATCTTACATCTGGGTGGTTCTGATACTTAAAGACTTCTATGGATGAGTTGGTCACATCCGGTGATACACCAATTAAGGACATTTAAAGTTTGAGGTGCTAATATGCCTGTGGGTATTGCATACGGCTCTAAAAACCGAAGTGGAACATAGTATCGGTTATCGTGACCCACAGGATAAGAATTAAAGTGGTCGTGAACCACAGCATTACAACGGTGGGAAAAATTATAGGTGGGTTCTTTTTGGGGTTCTACTACATAACCGATTCCGTATTTAGATTTGATAACTTTTCCATGATTCTCATTGAAATGGGGTGCGTTGAAAACAAGTGGTCCAAGGTCTTGGAAAGAATTGACTAATCCTGTGGGTTTAACAAAAGCACCACGAGGTTGCATCAAGGCTACAAATTGAAAGCGATTAAGTAATCGAAATTGAGTTCCTGTGAGTGGGCAATCGGCGGCAAGTTCTGGCACTGTTTTGTTGTGGAGTTCATCAATGATGCACCATTTTTGGAACTTATGTGTGCCGTGTGCCAGTTTAGCGGTGCTGAAAATATCTTTGTTGGTTAAATGACACATTTCTCCATTAGCAGTTACGGCTCGCCAATCGTGTGTTCGACGATGCGAAGGACCCAGAATAAACCAAATGGTAACTTGAAGGTCTGTGATGTGTTGCAGGGCTGTTTCGCCCCAACGGTGTAAAAACATAGACGGAGGTTCAGAAAAATGTTCTATGGCTATTGGTGAATCAGATTTACGCAACGCAATAACAAGGTCTTCGGAACGGATAATTCCTTGACCCATCTGATACATGGATAGTGTAAGGCCAATCACTCACTTAAAGTTTCAACTTCAACGAATCCGTAGGCCACGCATAACGACCAACAGTAATGCCGAAGTCAAAGCCGTGCCTCCGATAGCAGCCACAGGCACCCAACGATTGTTAGAACCTGATGGTGGGGCATAAGTTTCCCAATCTTCTAAAGAAGTTTCGAGCGAATCTGCATCATAAGGGTCGTATTCAAAATGCGGAAGTGATGGCTCCCAATCATCATAGGATTTCATTTCATTTAAGAACTCTGGGGAAACTGAGGAAACTGGTGGAACTGCTGGAATTGGAGTTGCTGGTGAAAGCGGTGAACTGTGTCGAGCGAAACTTTCAGCATCAGAAATACTACCGATAGCATCATCTGGCATTGGTGTGCTGTTTGCATCAAATAACTCGCCGGAACTTTCGGGTGTTGCATTACCACCAATTAAACTTTGAACGTCAATGTTGTTACCAGTGTGTTCAGTTACACGGTCTCCACGGATTTTATCAATTACAATGTAACCTCGGTCTCTGAAAAACTCTGGTGCGTAAGCAACACATTCACCTTTACGAGCCGATGAAATACCATTCAAGATTTTCTTAATGAGTCGTTTATCTGTTCCGAAACTTAATTGTTCATCCAAAGTTTTCAAGTCTCGATTGTTAATGACGTTGTGAACCAGATAAACTGAAGCCTGTGATAAGGCTTCTTTGTTCACACCTGCGGGTCGTTGCGAAACCAGCGTAGCACCGTATCCTAATGCACGACCCAGTTTGCACAATCGCACGATGGGGTCAAACGAAATCGGTCGGCCAACTTGGGGAATAAAATCTTGACACTCTTCAAAAATTGTGTGCAATCCTTTGTTAATACGAGCCTCAATAAGTGCTTCACAATAGTCTCCAATAATTTCTTGTTGTTTGGTAAGGCTAAGACCACCCATTTTAATAACCAAAGACTTGTCAGTAGTTTTCAATCTTTGAACCAGACTTTTCATGTCAATACTTTGACCTTCTTCGGGTTTGATGGATTCTACACGGGGCATTTGGTCTAAGCCACCGTGAGCATCGAGAGCATCGAAACAAACGAACTGAAGTCCAAGTCGGTGAAACTCTTCCATCATTACACCAGCAGTAAATGACTTTCCTGAGCCACGCTTACCAGTGATAAACAAAACATTTGAAATTAAACTGTCTTCTCCGTAGGCGGGAAATCTCAATTTACGTCCCAGACAAATCTCGGAAGGTGTTGGAAACGCTTCAGCCTGACGTGCAGGTGATGAGGCAACAGGAGCATCCATGTCAAACACTTCGTTGCACGACTACTTAAAACCTTGCTCAATCGTCTGGGTCCTCGTGTCCAATCTCTTCAAAGTATTCGACAACATCTTCAAACTCTTCAGAAATACCTGCAAAAATCTTACCAATCTCTGTAAATAGCCAACCCATTTGGTCCCACAAATCCTCAATGATTTCGCCTGTTTCTGGGTCCACCATACGAGAGTCTGGGAACTTCCAAACAAACTTTGAAGCAATTTCACGGGGATAACCGTAGATACTGATTAAAGCATCTTCAACACCTTTGCAGAATCTATCCATAGAACTTTCGGAACGAGCGTCTTGAAGAATAATGTAGAAAACTTTGTTTTGTGGATTTGCACTTCGGAACCAATTATCGAAACTTTTGCCTCCAGATACTGAACTGCTTTCTTCTAAGGGTCCTTTGAGATTATGGCCGTCGGTAATGAAAACAGTAATGCTTCCGCCAATGTCGTGTTTTTGAGTATTTTCAATCATAATTTCAAAAGCCGCCGCTTCATTGTTATCGCCGTCAGGAACGATAGCATCCAAAGCATTTACGATGTTGTTCGTGTCGTCGCCCCAAGCGTCTGTTACACCATCCATTTCAATAGGATTCCAAAGTTGTTTGATTCCATCGCCTGTTAAGAAATCTACTGCCTCGTCATAATCATAACTGGGTTCACCACCGGGCAAAGGCCAAACGATTTTACCTGTGTTATTATAAGAATAAACAATGAAACTATCCAAATTAAGTTTGGCTTGTGAAATCAAATTAGCAGTTGCTAATCGACAAACTAAACCTCTGTGAAGTGCGTTACCTTCATAATGACAAGCAGGAGCCCTCATAGAACCCGATTGGTCTATCATAATGTTGTAATGCGTGTTGAAACCTTTGCTGCCTACTTGAGTTTCAATGTCTTTACGACGTAGAGGTAGTCCAATAAATGCAGGATTGGGTGCAAATCGGTCCACTAAAGTTTGAGTCATTCCCATTTCTGGAGACCATTGTGTAGTAGCCACAGGTTCTAAAGGAGTGATTTTAGCAGGAGGCATCCGAAGATATTTGGCTTTGATTTTGTCGAACAAATCTCGAAGTAATGGTTTCATAGGAGTTGGTGAACAATCAATGATAGGCACATCTCTGCTTTGCATAAAAGTAAAAGGGTTATCAGCCCATCCGTCGCTTTGATAATTACTCATCTGTTTTCACCACCATCTTCTTTTGTTCTAACATTTCTTTGGCTGTTTTGCCATCGCCACGGTTAAAGGCTTGAATTGCAGGGTCTTCAACACCAAGATTATTGGGGTCATTTTTTTCTCGTTCTTTAGCAGCATCTAAAGCAACTTCTGGGAATACTTTCGGCTGAGTAATTTCACCTGCGGCATCAACCCAACCTCGACGACGATAATACTCAGTTACAGCAGCACCGGGTTCATAAGTTCCAGCCTTTTTCATTTCACTTCCGATAGTCCACATCTCTTTACAAGTTTGACATTCGTAGAAGATATGAACTTGATTGACTTCAACATCATGTGTCGGTGGCGGTAACTCTCTGAAACTATGGTATTTCGGTTCAAGACTTGGCTCTCCCCTTTCATTTTTGGGCATGAAAGTGTTAAGGTATTCATTGATTCGGTATCGGTCTTGTGCCATGTGAGTGTTAGAGTTCCATACATACTTACCATTATTGGTGATGTATTCTGGAGAGCCGGGAATACCGTCTGGTCTAACGTCTTGTGCTGGTGTTTGTGTCCAACGAGGATACTGGCGAAGTGTGCTTTGAGGTTCACCTGTTGCACGGTCTCGGTAACTGAAACATTGAGAACTGGCATCAAGTAATCGGTCCTTGGAATTATAGAAACATTCACGACTACGACCTTCAGTTACAACATAAGTGTAACCCGGGCCAGACTCACCTAATGGTGAATCATCTTCTTGTTGTAATAGGATGTTTTCCTTTCTGACTTCAAATCTCCAGATTCGACCGGGTAAGTCTCCTACGGGGTCTGTGGAACGATATTTAAGTAATTGGGGTGTAGTAATGGTAACGAACTCATCATCCATTGTAGTCGGTATGTATTGAACTAATCCTCTGACACGAACTGAACGTGGAATCTCCATCGCATTTTGGGCGGTTTGAAATGCCTTTTTCAAATTGTCCCCATCACGAGTTAATCCGTCAAGATTGAGTAATTGAGTTTCAATCAGTATGTCTCCATCAGTAACATCAATCTCGCTGGCTTTGTCGGCCAACTCTTTACGACGAAGTTCTCCAGTAGCACCTGATTCTCCTACTCTATCATTGGGGCAAAGCATAACTGACATACCTGTGTCGGGACCACTTTCTGGTCCAGATGGTATGTTAATCCCTGACCAAAGACCCAACTGTTCTTGACGAATTGATTTATCAGGAGCCATCTTAGAATCTAAAAGAATTGTGTAAATCGGATTATCTTCGTCGTCATTCAGTATTCCGCCTAATGGTTGGGGGCTTCCAATTGAATACAACGATGGATTCTCCATCATAGAATTATCTTTGGCTGGTCGGCGGTATTGAGGTTGCCATCTACCACATCTTTGACATTCCAAAGTATAGCCCTTACCGGGGGAGTAATAAAAATTACTATCTTCATTTACAGAACCGTATCCAGTGTGTTCTTCAATACAAAAGATGCAAACTTCTTTGGGAACTTGCACAAACATCCTCAGCAAACTGCTAATTGGATAACTCATTGGTGTGGAATTAGCCCAACGAGTCATTTGCCTCGTTGAATACTCTTCAACTTCTGCGTGAACTCTTTGGTCATCAAAACTTAAACCCTTGCCGGTATCTGCGCTGTATGAACCATGACTATATCCAACGGACCTTGAATGCGTCAAAGCCGTTTTCGGCAATCCAGAAGGCAAAAACCAATCTGATGATGGTTTCTCTTTAATGGATTTTCGAGGAACTAAGGTTAAATCGTGTATTGGACACTTACCCATGTTATTTACCAATCCACCACGTTGTTCTTGGTCATTTCGATTGTAAGTTGCTTGACAGCCGCTACTTAGTGGTTGCCCATCACTTCCCGTGTCTGAGTAAGTCCGTTTAGTTGAATTATAAGCACTGGGAGCCATGATTGGTGCATCGTAATTTTGGTTCTTAGGTGGTGCATATCGCTCAAAGTCACAACTTGGGTCTGGACATTTGTAACCATAAGGTCTTCGTTCACCATCAAAAGTTTCGTAACCTATTTGTAATTTAGGTATGTATTCAAACGCAGTTAAGGGGTCTGTTAAAACTACACCCTCCGGCATAGGTCCTTCATATCCAACCCTCCAGAAAAATGGTTGAGAACCAAACTTTTTGACCATCTTGCCACCTCTGTTTTCAAAAACACCAGCCATATCTGTTGAGGAACGACCTAAAGCAACCCATTCTGAGGCTTGATATTCACTGACTACGGAATGGTGTGAAAACTCATGGCCGCAACCAACTTGAACCACGTTGGAACTTCGACAACCACTTGCTCGGCATTGGGAATAATGTCCTGTGACTGTGGTGTTACACTCTAAACAAGTGGTAGCATGGTTGCACACTACTCTGGAAACTATATGATAACCGAAAACTTGTAAGTCGCCTCCAACAGAATACCGGTCCTTTCTTGGTTTAACGGTGGAAGTCCACTCATCGTTATCGTTGCGGAATCCGAAATCTACAAACTCCCAAAAAGGCATAAAGTCTCGACGAGTGCAAGATGGGCAAATCAAAACTCCTGTATCAAATGATTGTCCAGCATTTTTATGGCGATAACCTGTAATAAATTGTTTTACCATTCCGAGAGTTTGATGGAAAGTGGTTCCATCTACTCCTCTCATGTGTCCTACGATGGCATTTACTGATGTAACATCCATTTTTTCGCCATCATTCTTAAACATATTGTGGAAAATTGCACGAGAGTATTCTCTTCCTTTATCAGAAATGTAAGTATTGTTTTCGTAAGGCATAATAGTTCACCACTTAATTTCCTGTGTGTTGTAAGTGCATATCCCATGCAGTTTCATAAAGCCATGCTTCACCAGCGGCCACTCCGGTTTTACCGTCGAAACCTTCTTTAGAAGTAGAGTAAAGACCAGCCAGTAAATTATGAAGTAATTGAGCATACAACTTACTTCTCTCGGCTTGATTCATGGTGCGAGGGTCGTATTCTATAATGTCTTTCATGTAAGGCTTGTAACCGAAACCTAACTCAAATTGAGTGGGTGCTGGAAGTCCACAGGCAGGACAAAGTGTAATACAATAATGGGCAGGTATCCAACGAGGTGTGCCTCCGTAATCAATTTGATAGAACTCAATAGGTCGAAGTTCTTTGGTGTCAATGATGTTGTCATAAGTTCGAGTGGACAAAACTGTGTAAGTTCCAGAGGAGATTTTTCCCTCGTTTGTGGTCTCTCCAGCAGTTAGGGGACAAGTTCCGGGTGTTGGATTGTAGCCCAACCACTTGTTTGCATTAGGGGAGTATTCGATATTAAGGGTGGCTTTGACTTCTACTTGTTTCCAGTTGTCTGGAAATGCTTGGGGTGTTTTGGACAATCCCAAACCTGCACCCATATCTGTGCCAACAGGCATTTTATGTGACACACACCAAGCCACAGAAGGATATAACTGTGGACCCCGACCGTGACCTTGCCATCTTTCATATCTGGGTGTGTCATCTGAAGGGGTGTAGCCATCTACTGTGGCTGGATTGGTGTAACGACCATTATTGAAACGATTATCCACCAATTTTCCAGATTCCAATAATAGTCTGTGTTGGACTTGACCCTCCAACATCCCATTACCATCGTAGCAAGTTCGATAACCTCCTGCGTAAGAAGACCACATAGCATTGTTCATAGCCTCAGTATCTTGTGCTTTATCAGGACTTGGAACTAATTGAACTCCATTACCTGCCGTGTAATTGACGATGACATCTGAAAAGACATTAGCCCAACGTCCTCGACGACTTCTTTCTAAGGGCAAACCTTGTATTTCCTCTTTCCATCCGTAACTTTGGTTGGGATGGATATTGAGATGTCCAATTTCGTGTTGAATCACGAAAAGTAAATCCTCGGATATACGTTTTTCAGTGAAGCCGTGATAATTTTCAGGAAGTCCATGAGCCATGTAATCGTTAGAAAGAGAAATGTAATCCATGTTAGTTTGAGCAAAATGCTCTGCTGAATCGACCAGCATTAACTCGTTGGATATTCCGTTGGCCTTTTTTAATTTGCCCAACATTTTGTAAAAATCTTCTGGAACGTTATCACCAGCAGGTTCGATGGTCATGTAAGTGTCTATGAACTCATCATCGTCTGCCATAATTGACATTAGGGGTTTCCGATACTTAAAACTTCTTAAAGCATGGTGGCTTCATTAAAGATTAACTGATAATGCAGCGAATCAATCAATGAGATGTTTCCTGAATCTTTGACACCCTCATTAACGAGGTTAGTGTAACTGGCCGTAGTGTAAGCCATTGGTTCAGAAACTTCTAAGAACTTCTTGCCCGAAATTAAGTTGGAAGTAATACCCATAGTGAGGTTGAGGGTGGTAAATCCGCCAGATGTTTCACTCACAAAGAAGCGAACCCAAAGTCGAAGGTGGTCGTCGCCTTCATAATCAGTTTGTCCTGTGGGTGAACCCGCAGCGTGATTAAGTGGGAAACAAGCCATGAGACCATCAGTTTTAAGATTTCCAGTAAGTCCTCCGAAAGTTTCTTGTAATGCGCTTTTCTCAACAAACTCGGTGTCTTCTCGATTGGTATAATCTGTTGCCCATCCTATGACACCAGACATGAAATCAGTAAAAGTTGTGTTACTAATGCTGTCCTCGTTGCCTTCTAAGTTAAGTATCTGAACTCCGCCACTACCCACAGAAGTTGTGTAGGACGTTTGAAGTTTCGTGAGTTGGTCCACGAAATTATCTCGTTGTAGAGAGCCAGCACCTCGGCTACCTCGCTTGGATGAAATCTTACGAATTGGTAATCGACCTGAAATCATCAAGGCTTGGTCTGCAAAAGATGAAGCATAAGACATACCAGACATTTGGCTTTCTTCAAATGGTTTGCCTGAGCCTGTGCCGCCAGAGCCGGTGTTACCCGGTGCGGCCAACATACGACCCCATGCACCGATAGAATCTTGATAAGTTCTCCATTGGAAACTATTGGTAGCATTTTTGAATCCATTGTTGGTCAGGGCGGTCCATCCGTTGCCGCTTCGGGCAATTTTGTTAGCAATACCTAATTCGGTTTTATTGACTGGTCCGCCACAAATTGGAGCCATGTTGGAATCCAAAAGCGACAGCAACGTGTCTCGGTCATCTGAAAACAAGTTGGGTTCTCCACAAATGTCACCACGAAGTTGGTAATAATCAAACAAAACTTGTGCCGAAGTATCCTTTTTATCGTTAGGGTCATAAGATACACGACTCAAATAATTGTTGTAGTTTTCTGTGTAATCGTTAGCAGAGCCATAAGTTCGAGAAGGTTTAGTAGCGGAATCTGGGGTGTTAAGAGCCGCACGCTCGTTCTCAATGACCATTGTAGCAATATGCCAATGAACAGGAGTGAAGTTTTTACCTGCATTTGCTTGAATCATACTTTTACGAAGTGGAACCAAAACGGTTTGTTCGTAATTCCAAAGATTAGGTGCTGAACGAAGAACATCCATACATCGGCGGTAAAACAAATCCCAAACATCGAGGAGTGGGTATCCACCCTTTGAAACTCCCAAATCTGTGCCGTCTTGAAGCAAGTATTTGTTCACAATAGCCTCTCGAATCCATTCCTGTTCGTTGTTGTAGTTGAGTTCATCTCCTTTCATACCAGAGATTTCACCTTTGCTACTCTTAGCACGCCCCAAACGGTGAGCCGTCACATAAGGCAAAGCATCGAGAATCTCGCTGCGGGTAACGTAAGATTTACCTCGCAAGAATGCTAAAGCCGCCGAAAGTTTCTGAAGTGAGTTGGTGAAACGGAAACCAAGAACACGTCCAATATCGCTGGGTGCGTGGTCTTCGTAAGTTTTACCGATTTCACTGTCGGGTCTGATTTTGGAAGTTCCATCTTCATTAGTATTAGTAGTAATTGAGAAATCCATAAGTGGTGAAGCATACAGATAGCCTGAAGATTTTGGAACGAGGTTTTTCTTTGAGGCAGCCTTGAGTTTGGTGTTAAGTGGTTGGAATCGTTGAGTGAACAAGACTGAAATGTAAGACATTTCTCGAAGTGCGTCGTAAGTTGAACTACCAACAGTTTGACCGGGTGGGGCGTAACCAATGTCTTTGCCTACAAAGTTCCAAACTGAAGCCAATTCGTTGAAACGTAGAGGTTCAATTTGTCCTTGAATGGCTTTAACAACCAATCGCTCTTGTGGGGGTCCACCGCCACCGAGAACTTTGCCTGAAAGTTGTTCATATCTGGCACCCAGAGAAATTGACTTAAACAGCAATTCCATGTCGATACGGTCAATGAAAGCAAGGTCGTTTCCTTTTTGGTGAGGGTTGGTATCCATCCAAGCAACGAAAGAAGGTGAATCGAAACTGCGACCACGGTATTCTACTTTTCGCTCGGCAATTAGACCCAGAACAGCGTCTTCGACACCAGCCTGTGAACGGTTGGCTTCGTTGAAGAACTTAACAGGTTGGGTAACGATAGGTCGTGGAACTGGCTCGAACTCGTAAGTTGATTCTTCCACACCACGCAATTCATTTTGTTTGGTGGCTTGACGGATTTCAATACCGTAAAGAACTTCGTCAGCACGCTTTTCGTAGTCAATCTTAGCCACACCGATTTCACGAAGCATTTCTTCAAGAATACTTTTAGTGTCGTTGTATTTTCCACCACCTGATGCTGGAATCCACTCTGAACGCAAGTCATAGAAATGTTCCATCAAAAAAGCACGGAAGTTAAAACCTTCGTTACGACCTGCATCGGTGTAAAGACCATGACCTGCAACGAGGTAATCACTGAGACTATCACGAGCGTATCCACCTGCTCCGGGGCGGTCTAAAACAATGTTTCGGTAATTTTGAGTTTCTTCAGGAGTGTCAGCATTGTATTGAGGATATTGCAGACCCATTGTGTAAGTCAGTTCAACATCTCCAGTAGAATCTGTAACTTGGTATTCACGAGTGTTACTGAAAACAAACTCTCCTTTTTCGTTCAGGATTTGAATTGGTGCAACAGCCATTTCAACTTCGTTTTCTGGTAAGAGTTTCAGAATGTCTGCGGCGGTCAAATCATCTTTCTTTTCCAAATCTGGGTGGTTGAATCCTTGAATGGGGACTTTGGAAACGTAGCAATTGGTAAGTAGATAGAAGTAATCTTCAATTGACATAGTGTTTTTGTTGAAAGAATCTCCTTTGCTGTTCTTGGCATTAGAGTGCAAGAATTGGGTGTCGTAAAGATAAGCCCCTGAAACTTGAGAATCTTGTTCCCAATGGGTAAATCGCCATTTGTTCCAGTTGTCACGAACTGCAAAGTAAGCATCGTTGGAGTAATCAATTGCATAGTTTTGACCAGCAGGGAACTCTTTGGGAACGTAAGGTTGATTGAAACGAGCGTTATCGGTGTAAGTTTTACCTTCAGAAACAACAAATCGCTTTTTTCCAGAGTGTCCGTAAGAATTGCACAACAAAACTGCGGCAGATTCAATAACTGTGGTTTTACCTGTGCCGGGAATACCAGACAATCGGCAAGTAGAATCTTTCATCAACCATGCGGCTGTGAACATTTCAAGGTGTTCGTAAGTATCGAAACCGAAAACTTCACCGAGATTGGTCATACTGGTTTGAACCTTTTTGAGTCTCATCTCGTGAGCCTTTTTGTTTTGTGTAAGTTTGGTAAGTTTCAATTTGGCTTCAAAGATTTTTCCTAAAGCAGCACCTAATGTAGCAGGTAATCCTTTACTCATTACTGTATCGTCATAAACTGCCGAAACTTCGTAACCGCCATAATCAGATTCTTCCAAACCTAAATCAAGGTCGATTTCATCTCCATCCTCATCAATAACTAAAAAGTTCAAGGGTCCACGATTAACGCCAGAGAAAACTTCAACGCTACCGAGGGTTTCATCCATTTCTTCAAGGGAGACCATTTCTTCTAACTTGCGACCACTACTGGCTGCAACTTCTTTGAGAACTGCCATGCCTTGCTTACCGATAAGTTCTTCCAATTGTTCTTCAAAAGTTGTCATATTTAATCGCCCCTGATTTTTATTGCATACGTGTTGGGTCCAACGCCCACAATGATAACGTAATCATTGTTCTGTTGAACCATAATTGTTTTGGTATCAACTTGTCCTGTGAGTTCATCAATAGCATTGTATTTAGCCGAAAGTCTGGAAGAACGACGTGAAGTTGTCAAATACTTTTCAATGTCTGCAACTTCCAGTTTGCCTTTAACGACCATAAGTGTAGGGCGACTCTCAACGATATTAACTGTGCCTTTGATTTCTTTTTGTTGATTATCCAAAGCCTTGAAGCGTTCATCATTGTCTGGTATCAGAATAGTTTCACCATCAACGGTTGTTATTTTGATTTGGCTGTATGTAGTAGTCTCGTAAGTTTTGTTACCTAACTTTATTGAATAAGGTTCTGCTGAAGCATTCTTGGAAGCAACTTCAATTGAAACAATGCCTTCGCCAACATCTCGCTTCTTAGGTGATAAAACTTTACCGTCTTCATTGATAGGTTTCAAGTTTCGGATGTCGAAGGGGAACATAAACTCTTGTTGGTTACTATCAGAACTATCGTTGATATTGAAACCGGGGAATAAGTTGGAAGCATCTTTAGAAGAAGCGTAATCGAGTGCGAAAAACACACCTTCAGTATCTAAGTTAAGTTTGGTGTCAAAGTCCAAAGCAAGTGGTTGTAGCAAAGTTTCATCCAGAGTTGCTTTGTCAAACTCAATATCCTTGATGACTGGTTCAAAATCAATTTGACGGTATCCTTCGTTAATGTAAGCAAGACTTAAAGCACGGGTGGCTTGTTGGTCGGCGGTGTTACCTGCACCCTCATCGGTGTAGTTGTCAGCCTTGAAACGGTTTTCTAAACCTTCAAAACCAAGATATGGGAATCCATAAATGCCTTCCATGTTTGAAATTACTGCCTTGAAAGAAGTTTTATTGACTATAATATCAGTTATTTCTCCACCAAGCGTAGGTTCAGTCATAACGATTTCAAGAAGTGCGTATGTAGCAAAGTCCCCACCTCTGGTGGCTGGAACCATTCCGAAACCTTCAACCTCAATGTAAGACTTATTATCCATAAAGACGAAAGAAACTTCGGGTGTTTTGATGCTCTCGTATTCATCCATATCAACATTTACAAGCGTTTCTGTGTTGGTAAGTGCAGATTCAAACTCAGCGTATTCTGCACCATCAATATCGCCGTTGGAAATTAACATTGTAAGAAAATCAGTAGTCCATTTTGGACTGGCTGTTCCGACACGAACTCGAATTGGGGCAGTTCCAATGTCAATTTTTCCTCCTTTGGCTGTCCAAGCCTTAGAACTGACTTCACGATTTCCGTATGTATGTGTGGGAATAGAAACAGGTGCTTGCCCATCCTTCCACCACAATGACAAATCATCCATAACCAAATACTTTTCAAACTCGGAGGGTGGTGCTGGTGTTGCAGGAGGCACAGTCATTTCTTCTTCTTCTTCTTCCTCTTCTGTTGTAGCACTTCCTGTTGCTGTTACGGGTTTGGCTGATGCTGCGGGAGCAATACCAGAGGGACTAACTGTGGGAAGAGTTTTTGAATAGGTTCCAAGCGCACTTCCTAATTCATACCCTGAGTTGGGTCTCAATACTTCCATAGTGGTTAGGCCAGCAGCATTGTCTTTTACAGATTTTGTCCAGTTAGAATCTACTGAACCAGTTTCTGCAATAGAATTGATGTTGATAGCACCCCAGCCATCACGATTAAACTTGCCATACTTTTGAGAACGACCTGCTCCACCCTTTCGAGCCGGAACTGGAACTCCTAATTTAAGAACTTGATTAGAATAAAGAGTATCTACCTCATCACGATTTAATCCGAAAGTTTCACCGATTTTCGCCATGTATGCTGCCTTTGAATCGTGCCATTGACTTCCAACAAGTTCCGAATAAGTGCTACCTGCGATACCACTACCTTTGGGAGTGTATTTAGTATTTCCATCACAAAGCAAATACATTCGGGCTTTGGATGTTAGGGTGTGACCTTGACCTTCCAAAAAAGCGATAGTGTCTGCACCGAGGCCGACACCAGCACTTTGAGCCATGTTGGTATATTTGAAACCATTAGCCCAAAGATACATCAGGATTTTCTGAGCCTTGTCTGCATCTACGTTTGCCATGTATATCATCATCCTGTTCTACTACTTAAAGATTCCGACCCTGTTCTCTGAGATACATAATAATATCGGCACGGAAAAATTGATACAATCGACGAAACCAGTTTTCATGCAATCGAAGAAAATCTGAAAGATGGCGAATATCACGATAGCGTGAACCATACGGTTCTAAAGCATCCAAAAAATCAGAGAATCCAGAATTAGCCCAAACAGACAATCCTTTATCAGAAAGACTTATGATAAACTCTCGGTTTGCTATCAAACGATTAAACAAATCGTTGGTTTCTTCTGAAAAATCTGCTTCATTAGGTGTGTAAAAAGGATGGGAAAGAATGAATCTTTCCATAAGTTCCAGATAACTCTGCAAGTGAACTCCACGAGTCCACATTAGCCAACCTTCCATGTGGTTAGCACAGTAATGAGTCCAAATCGGATTGAGTGACATGGGTATGCCTCACTCGAAATCTACTAAAAAGGTTGAAACATCTGGTTTATCAGGATTTTGGGGGAGAACTATTTCTCCAATGTTGTGAACCTCTGAAAGTTCTTGTTGAGTTATGGTGTCAGGTTTTGCTTCTTTAGAACCCACAGGTTGAATCTTAAGGTCTTCTTCAGAAACTCCTGCCTTAACAGCCATGTCTGCAATAGATTCCAAACCACCACCCATCAAACTTGGCATATCGAGGCCATCAATAGCCAACGGATTATACTGTTCGGCTGATTCTGGGGTGGGCATATCTGAAAAGGTAACTTTGGAGTTGCGTCGGTGATTCTCGGCTTCAGCAGCCATCTGTGCTTGGATTTTATCAACACCACTTTGGAAAGTGGGGATTCCACCTTCGGCGGTGTAATCTACACCATCAGAGGATTTTCTATTGATTTTGTTTTGAGAATCTCTGGACATAACTTCATCCACAGACAAACCTGCTTCACGAGCCAATTGTTCTAATCCATTGATTCCGAATTGAGTTTCAACTCTGGTATTTATACCAGAAGTTTCGTAGTGTGACCTTTGTTTGGAAGGATTTGGTGCGCCCAGAACATCATACCAATCAACGGGTCCATCTGTGAAAGGGTCTTTCGGAAGTTCAACGGGTTCGGGAGCCGGGGCGGGAGCAGTAGAAACTGATTCACCTATACTAACTACATCCGAAGTGCTGTCATCGTCAGATTGAAACAGTGTCATATCGGCTGAATCGTTTTGAGCAGCACGAATACGTTCCAAAAACTCTTTGTCTGAATCATCAAGAGTTTGCTTGCGACCTCCGAAGAAATCGGAAGCATTTCTAACAACTGGGGCAATATCATTCCAAAACTCAGCCAGATTAAGCAATCGAGATGCCGTAGGCGAAGTGTCCACCGCATCGGCTACACCATACTTTTCCAAAAAGTTCACTAAGGGAACTAAAACTCGTTCTCCCATTTCGGGGTCCAGATTAAACTTTCGGGTCAATTCGGCCATGTCGGAAGCACCGAACATACCAGCAACTGAAGCCGAACTGGAAGATTTCTTCTTGCTGTCAGAACTTTTATCAGAATCTGCGTTGGAACTGGAATTGTTTTCAGTCTTGCTGTTGCGAAGCAAGTCATCGAAGTCACTCATAGACTCCATATAGAGTCACAACTACTTAAAACTTTATCTTTTAAACAACTTTTCGGCTTGTTCTCGAAGATTAGAGAGCCATGCTTCGTTGTAAGTGTCAGAACTGCCGTGGTCTCTTTGAAACTCGGCTTGGTCTGCTAATGTATCGAGGCTGGTAGCCAACAAATCGTGAAGGAATTGGCTGTCATCACCCGTAGCAGGAACTTTTCGGATAAACTCGGACAAATGTTGAGTCATACGTCGCATTTCGCTTTCACGGGCTGCCGTTTTGAGTGATAAGATTTGAATAATAAATGGAGATTCCAAAGTATTAAGAATCTTGTCTTGTAATGATAATTCGGTGTCTTCATCTAATGATGAAACGATGCTATCAAAACTTTCGTATAAAGATTCAATTTGTTGTTGGTTGGCTTCGATTCCCATTGATTCCGTGAACTCTCGGAATTGTTGTTTAATGGTTTGCGCTCGTTGCAGTTCTAAAAACTTCTGATACGTTGAAAGAGACTCTCTCATTACCGAAAGATTTTCAAATAGTTCTTTAGGATTCACAATACTCACCCTCAGAATTGTGGGCCGTTGCGTTTATTGAAATCTCCTAAAAGGAAGTTATTCAAATTACTCATAGCATCGAAACGGTTGGCGGCTTGGTTTTCGGCTACTTTTTTGGTTTCTCGGTCTTCAGCACGCTTCATGTAATCTTCGGCTTCTGAAAGTTTTTTGTCGAAACGGTCAATAGTGGATTTCAAATCATCAATTTGGCTTTTGTAATACCAAGAAGTTCCAAGCGCACCGATGACTAAACCAGCCATCATGCCCATAGCGGCAGCAGATTTACCGCCGACAGCAAAACCAGCAGAAGCCACTGGTGATTTACCACCAACAGTAGCAGTTTCGGCGGCTGCTGCCCGTTGAGATGAACCATTACGCTTAGACAACTCTGCGTGGATTTTTCCGAGGTCAGACTGATAAGTAGTCAATTCTTCGGGAGATGGTGTTTTACGACTCATGGAATACAACAAATCCATAAGTTCGCTGTCATTCATTTCTTCCAACTTCATGTTTTTACGAACTGAAATTGATTCGGCAGCGAAAATTGCTGTTTCGGTATCACCTACTTCGATTAACACATCTGTAATTTTCTTCCAGCCACGAATGCCGTTCCCACGAACACCCAAAACGTATTTACCGGGTCCTGTTTCATTAGCAAAATCAACTAATTCTGAAACACTAATCGGGTCTTCAGAACGCAAGATGTCCTTACATCCAGAGTTTTTAATACCCTTTTGATAACGACGAACAAAATAGCCCATAGCAACACTATGATGTTTCTGATACTTAAAGGTTCTTGATTTCGGATGACGTATCCGAATATCCGATTAGGTGTTGAGATAAATTAACAATCCTACGGCAGCCACAGAAGCAAAAGTTCGGATAAGAGCCATGACATTAGGATAATTGCTGACAATGGATTCTAATTTAGATAACATACTATCAAGACCAAACTTGTGCCAAATACTCGTAGCATTGAGCCACGGATTCATCAGGAACTGATTCAGATTCTGGATTGAAATCAGACATAAGTGTGTTTAAGGCTGTAAAGGTATCCATCAATTGCTTCCATTTTAGGTTGTGCATCTTGGTGTAAAGGTCTCGGCTGTCGGCTCGGTCTTCATAGCCTTTAGAAGTCAAGTATTTGTTAAGGGCTAACAAATCTAATCGCCAACGGATTCCACCACTACGTTCTCGGCTTTGAGCGTGCCTAAACATAGGTCGATTACGAAGAATACCGATAACCTCTCTGGTAGTATAACGACGAGGCTTGAGTTCCAGCATTTTCTGTGCAATTACTGTGCTGTGGCCGTAACCACCTTTTTCTAAAAGATACTCTACTATATCAAATACTAAAGTTTCTACCAAAGGGAGTGGTGTTGAAGTCCTTCGACCCTCTGGAGTATCTGGTGAACTCAAGGGTTTCACTCCTCTTCATCGGAGTCGGGTATATCAAGGTTTTCTCGAACCAATAGACGCTTGCCTTCTTCGTAGGCATCTTTAGATTCTTCCAAAGACTTTCCTGCATTCTTGTGTTCCAAGATAATTTCCTTGCGACGACTTTCGTAAGTCATCAGTTTCAAAATTGCTAAGTTGGTGTTATCCATCTCAAAAGGACTGTCTTCATATTCGCCCACAAACAGATTCTCAATTTCTACTGCAAGTTCCGCAGCCGTCATGGTTGAAATAGTGGTGAACTCTTCAAGGTCTTCATCAAGTTTGCTACCAGCGACTGAATCGACAATACGGGAAATGAATTGTTCAGCAGTTTCTTTGGTGACTTTCATGCCAACTCTCGGCCAATATCGCATCTCTTGTTCGGTGTTCATAATGCTTGTATGCAAGCACACCTACTTAAAAGTTCTTAAAACTAATAACTGCCGAACCAGACCAAATGGCTTTCGCAATTGTTAAGGAATCTGTTTCAGACTCACCGTTGATAAAAAACTGCTTGCCTTGATGCTGTTCTAAATCAATGATAAGTTTCATTTCATTTAATGGAACGTGCGGGGGAATGTATCTTTCATTCTTCTTCATGCAGTTCACCTACTATGGGTAAATCAAGAGTTTCGGCAGAAATCCACTTATCCGAAGTCATACCGTTTTTAGATTTGAAAACACGACTGGTTCGGAAACCTTCGGCGGAACGAACTTGGTCAGAAAACAATCGCCCCACGCATTCCAGATTCCACGGTTTTTCTGAAAACACTTTTCGCCACATCATTTGAGTGGCTAAATCCATTGGAACTGGACACATAACAATACCAAACAAAGTATCGTAAGTTAATTCTCCGATGAGAACATGAAGTCCGGTTCCTGATGAACTGGTTCGCACCCAAACACGGGGTCCAAACTCGGTGCAAAGCACAGACAGGGCTTTCATAACTTTGGGATTAGAAATGTCTGTATCATCCCAATCGAAAGTTAAACCAGAACTCATGGTTACAATAAAACCTATCACTGACTTAAACGTGTTTATTCAGCAGTTGATTTCCATGCTGCACAAACCCAATCGGCTCGCACTTCGGGATTGCCTGAAAACAACCCACAAAAGTATTCTCCGTTAAGAAACATAACATGAGCGCAGTTGCTACAATTCTTTTCAAGATTGCCTTCTTCGTAGGCTTGCGGCAACGCTTCTGGGATGGGTTCACCATCTGAATAAGTTGTCATCCTCATGGTCTCACCTTAAAAGCAATTATCGGGGCGAGACTTAGGGTCAAACTGAATCGAATTACTGGCTGGTTGATACGACAAAGGTGTGTATTCCACAGGTGCGGAGACTTCTTCAGCCTCGTTAGTTTGATTATCGGATTCTGAAGTCTTGGCTGTGCCGTCATCGTTGAACTTATCCGAGTATTTGAAATCTTCAAAGCCAGCCTTGATGTAAGAAACACCCTTTTGACTCATGTGTTGTGCATACTTCCAGTCCTTTTCAACATCTCCTTCAAGATGGTTAGCGGCTTCTCCACGAGGTCGGCGTGAATCAAGATATTCATGGGAGGGTCCGACACCTTGAGAAAGTGAAAGTGAGCCGTTGGCTGACTTCCATGTGCTACCTTTGTAGTCGCTGGGAAGATTCGGAGCAGAACTATCTGTCCAGAAGTAAGAAAGTCCCCAGTTGAAACTTCGGCAGTAGTTATTTACGCACTTGCCTGAGCCACAGTTTGTGTCAGTAGAACAAGGTGTTTCTGGTGATTTAGGGTGGTCAGTAGTATATCTTTCAGGCCAATGGGTGAATCCAATACAGTTTTCATCCGAATCACATTGAGCAGCAGCCTCTTCCACTGTTTTGTAAGCGGCTCTGGGTTCGTCGGGTTTTGTGCCTCGATAAAGATTGCTGGACCCCATCGCTGGATAAAGTGAACCTGTTTTCTTAGTGAAGTTGTCGAGAGGTTTGGTTTCAGTTGGTGTGACTGTTGGAGTCGTAGGAGTTACAACTGTGGTTTCAGTTTCTTCTGAGTTGTCGGGCTTGAACTTCCAATAAGCCAATCCACCTGCGACTACTGCACCCAAAATACCAATTACTTGCGCTTGTGCCATACTAAGTATGGTTCGCTACTGATACTTAAAGATTTTCATTCTTCAGAGTCTGTATCTTTATTGAAACGATACTTCCAAACAGCCAATTCTGTCAGCAATTTGTTACGCCATAACACCCAGCGAACAAAATAAATGCTAAGTGTGCCTTGTAAGGCTACAACACAAGCCAACAAAACTAACAAAGCCCATTCCCAATCAATCATCCGAATCCGCCTCTGGCTTCCAAGTCAAAACTACGTTGCCCAGTTGCTTGCGACGTGAAATCTTGACATCGGGTAAATCCGAAAGTTCATAAACAAAATTACCAACTGAGGCATCTGAACCACCATAATAAAACTCTCGATTGTTTCGACTCCATTTAGCGGAAGTGATATACGCTGTGCGAATAACGGCTTTGCCTTCGGATTCAGAAATGTTGAATGATTCAAAAGTTTCAAAACGAAGTCCCCTTTCATTCCAGAGAGTTTCTGCAACTTCGGTGAGTCGTGAACCACGAGGTTCAAATGGTAATCGAGTCATTCCTACGATTCGGATAGATGTTTCGGATGAAAGTGTCCGAAACTTTTCAAGATATGGCTGTTGAATCAACCATTCGTTATGGAGCAAGGCTGCGGCAGGATTATTCGCCGCAGTAGCCCAAACATCCTCTCCAAAGTTTGGGATAATTTGATTGATAATAATGTGATTTACTGGGATATTCATGCTGTCCATGAATCGGACAGTTCGAGCGCACTCAGCATAACCCGCTTCGGTTGGAATAGAAACCAAATTGATGCTAACGTATTCAGGATTACGCAGCAACGCTTTGAGTCGTTCAATACGCTTGATGAAGTCTTCCATTAGAGCCACCAATTTAGAGGTATCTCCTTTTTTGATAAAGAAACCTTTGAGATTTTCAATCTTGGCTTTCATACGAAGAATCTTAAGAAGGAATGTATTGAGATAATCTGGTGCAGAAAGGGCTTTCAAGGTGTGTCCTGTGGGTGCTGTATCGAAAACGATTAAGTCATAATCTGTGCCTGAACACAATCGGTTAATTTCTTCTAAAGCAAAGGCTTCATCCATGCCCGGAAACTTAGAAAGTTCGGATAACATAGACGAATCAAAACCGGGGAGGCTTCCGAAAGATTTATCCATGAGAGTTTCAATTTGACCAAAAAAATCGCCGGCGAGTTCTTCGGCATTAAGATTTTTAGCCCACAAGTTAGGAACACCTGTTACTGGGGTTGGCTCGAATCCGACTCGGATGCCGAGAGTATCATCGGTGCTATGGGCTGGGTCCGAAGAAACTAAAAGTGTTCGTAGCCCTGAATGAGCGTGGTGCAAAGCCGTAGCAGCCGAGACAGTAGATTTGCCTACGCCACCTTTTCCTGTAAATAACAGCATCTGTGCCATGTTGTTGTTAGGTTGGCGCACCTACTTAAAACATCCTTAAATCCAATCGGATTGGAAATCGGTGTCAAAAGCAAAGTTTCCTTCTTCGGAATCGAACTCTTCAGGATAATCTGGAATGTCTATCATTAAAGGGCATTCTCCTACTGAACCCTTAACTGCAACCAAAATACTGCTGGTATCAAAATCCATTGGAGGTAGATAATCAGAAGGATTAACCAAAACCATGAGTAATCTTTTTTCTTCTGAATGAGACATTTCCGTAGGAATACCAATGTGACGACCTGTTTCGGGAACGTGGCCTTCCCAAACACTTTGTCCGTCTAACAAAATAACAAACTCTAACCCTGCCAGATATGCAGCAGCGTTGGGTCCAATAACGAGTGTGTCTAAACAAACATTTTCAGCAACATTGATAGTTCCGATTGAAACTGTTGAAGGGTTAATCGGTAAATCCACAATGCCGTAGTATTCATCTGTCTTTTCAGACATACCCTATATGAGTGTTTTCTGATACTTAAAGATTAAGGTTTTCTGCGTCTTAATCTCGCTTTTTATCTGCTTTTGATTTCTGGATACTGGAATGTTTCTTACTTTTGTTACCTGAAATCGGGGCTGAATCGGATGGTGATGGCACAAATGTTTCTGCGGCAGTATCCAAAGATTCCAAAGACTCGAAACCAGTTGTTTCTTGGAAATCACCTGAAATGGTGTCTTCTAAACCTTCTCTCCATGCGGCTTGTTGGCGACGACGTGTGCGAAGCCTACCTTGACGTTCTTTTAATTTCAAAGTTTCACGATATTCAGTTTGTTGTGAACGAACCCAATCCTCAATTTCTTCAGGGGTGATTCCCGTTTTACCTGCTTTGAGAATCTTAGCCTTATACCATTCTACATTTTCAACTGTAACTCTCAAGCCGAGACTTTGAAGTTCGGTTGCTACCATAGAATCCACACCGTCGAAAAGTAAGTAATCAACCCATACACGGGCTTCACGACCCGTAGTTCCTTGAATAACATAAGGCTGGAATCCTCGAACAGTTCGAGTTCCACCTTCAAAGGGTGGATTAGGAATTACCATTTCAATTGAAGTAATGGCTGCTTGACCCTTGTTATTGGTCTCTAAAGCCCCTCCGAAAAGAACTAAACCATCTAAAAATGGAGTCATATTGCGAGAAATGTATAAACTGCTTTGTGAATCAGAATCTATGCCCTCGAATTGGTCGGTTTGGTCAAGGTAAGCAATTTGTGTAGGTGGTTGTCGGTTGAAAGCAGAATTGCATGAAACTAATGAACCGCCGCCAGAATCTGCAAAAGTGAATATCCATTGGTCACGGTCTGCATCCCAACGGGCTGAAACAGGTTTGCGGGTGGTTGAACTGCTGTCATTTACAATTGCGGCATTGATAGAGTTACCTACGGATATTGTGTCGAAAGTTTGTCCTAAGAAGGCTGCGGCTGCTGCGTCTGAGCCAATGCCGTAAGTTATAGGATTGGTATTCGTCACATACATATTGAGTGTTCCGTAATCATACATGATTATCACGGGTCCTGTGCCTGTGGAAAATCCAAGCAAACCATAAGCAAGATTGACGGGCAAGCCTATGTCACCAGAAGGACCGTTTATACCATAACCGTATTGATAAAAATTAGGTGGTCTAAATGGAACTAAATAATTGATAGGGTCTGGTTGTAATTTTCCCAGTGTGGGGTCACTTTCTAATAATGCTAACAAACTACGGTCTTCATAGGCTTGGTAATCTATGAAAGTATCACTTTCTCTGCTGGCGGATTGTGCTAACCATTCAATGTAGTAATTGTAATTTTTGGCTTGTTCTTCATCGGTTCTTAGATATGTGGCTTGTTGAATTGCCTTACCTAACCATTTTTCTGGAAGCGTAAATCCAGTGGCTGTTTCAAAGCCACCACCTTTGACCGCAAAAGGATAGACTGTTTCAGATTTTGCTGGCGTAAAGTTTGGAGCCCCCATATCAAAAGCACCTAAAACGTATTGAAAGTTGGCTACATAGATTTCGGCTGAAGTGGTGGCACCATGAGTGACATTATCAACACCAATTGCCATATTAGTCAGGTCAGTGACGTTGGCGATACCAACTGTGGGAATCAGAACTGTGCCGTAAGCACCATTAAGATTGTAAGCAGGTATTGAGGCATCAAGACCCCAATTTTTATTTCCTAATGAAGTGTAAAGGTCGGCTAATCCTGTGCCGACGGGTGGGGGTGCATTATCTCGTTGCCAATAGGCGACATACGGTGTGGTAAAACTGACACCACCTCCACCATCGTCAGCGATGGCTTCTCCTGTGATAGCAATACATTGACGTTGAAATTGAAGTGATGCTTCACCTATCAGCAAAGGGAAGGGTCCTCCATTGGTAACTACAAGGTCATGGATTCTACTAATGTAATAACCATTATCAACAGTAGTGAGTAAATCAAAATTGTAAGTGGTATAAGGGGTGGTGGTAGTATTGATTCCTCTGGCTACATTTTCAATAGATATTCTTATATGAGGCATAGTATTAGTTTTAGCAGGGTATGTGGCTAAATATCTACCAATGTGGTTGGCTGAATCACCTTTCCACGAGGCTGTAAATGACTGAGCCGGTAAAAACTCCAAACCTCTGTATGGTTGTGTAGTGTCACGTCCACCGGGGACATTTTCGGTTAAACCAATTACGAACTCATCCTTTTGAGCGAAAATAAGTTGAGTTATCCAACCCGAATAGTTTTGAGAACTTGTCATACCCTCTGAGGCAGCAATTCTTTGATGACCTCCTGCTGTAATTCTGAACTCTGGATAAATAGTGGAGGCTTTTACTTGGTCAATAGCATATATTCCCGGTGTGCTGTCTGAACCGATGCCTGTCAAATCTGGTTCTACTTCGTAAGGCATTCGAGCAAGATAAGTGAAAAAAGCGTTTAGGTCAGGAGAAAAAGGTTGGTTGTATCTGAATCCTCCCTCAAGGACACCGGGAGTTAGCCAAAACTTGGTGGGGTCATTAGCGAAACTTTCAGGGCATGGGTCGGGGACATCAAGGAATGGGTTCACCATTCCAATGTTGTGCGCTCTAATGAAAGTTACGAATCCATCCCAAGCCCATGCACCCGCACCTCCATTAAGTTCTTGAAAAAATGCACGATAACTGCCGGTAACTACATAGTAATCTTGAGCATAAGTGGTGCTTCTGATAATTATATCGAACTCATCATAATTTGCGTCATTAAATTGAGGGATGTCTATACCTTCAACCCTTAGTGGACCACCAGAGGCTAAAAAGAGATTGCTATCACCTTGAAAAAGAACGTAAGACCAATCGTTAAGTCTCAGGTTGGGAAACTTTTTAGAATCTAAATCATAAGCCAAACCCAAAGTTTCACGCTCCTGTGGTAGTCCATGAAAATCCATCGCCGCTGGGGAATGCCTCAATCGGCTCAACCAAAGCATTAGAAATAAAATAAGTGACGTTCCAGTTAGTTCCGGGTGGTATTTCAATTGGAATCCAATTTTGAAGCACTGGAGAGGCTGTGGATGAAATCGGATACGGGGCTGCTGTGCCAGACATCCCTTGTGCATCTCGACCATCAAGAGTTTGATAGTAAGCCGTGGATTCAACTACAATGTTCACGAAACCACCGGGTTTCCAGTTGTTAGCCAAACCGTAAATGCCGGGTGTGCTACCTATGTATTGAAGAACCAAAAACTCATCGCCCTTAGTTGTTAAACGATTGGTAATGGTTGCAGTTCCAATTTTAGAATAGAACACAGATTGAGGGCGATTTTCTAAAAGTTCTATGTCTTTAGGTGGTAGATTGCCGAGGTCGGCCACGACCCATTGAAAACCTTGACGACGAATTGACATTGACTCAATCCTCCAAACCGTAAGCACGGCGTAGTTGTTTTCTTATCTTTTCTAATTCTTCTTCAGCATTGTTTAGCAATCGAGATTGGTTGCCTTGAATGTTGCGACGAATTGGGTCTGATTCAGGAATTAAATTAGGAGCCTCAGAAGTTTCGTTTTGTTTTTGTATTTGAGAAATCCAATCTGGAGTTCCAGTGGGATGTTGAATATCTCTCGATGAAACTTTTGGTTCTGGAGTTCGTTGATGACGTGTCGGGTCGGCACGACGCTTGGAATCTGAAAGTCCTGTTCTTTCGCCTTGCGCTTGACGACGAAGTTTATCTCTGGCTTGTTGAGCCGCAACAGCCTTTTTCAAACTGTCATCAAAGTCCATGTAGAGAACTATGTGGTTTCTGCTACTTAAACCTTCGTAGAATCTTAACGACGGTCGCTTTGACGGGTTGCTTTTGCATCGCCTTCATTACGGAATCCGGGCTTGGCATAGTTCTTAGCCTTTTGTCGGCGGTCGTTAGCGATAGCACCTTTCTTACCATCAACATTTACTTGGTAATTGGTGAACTGTCCTTGCTTGTTGCGTCGAACATATCGGCGTGTGCCGTCTTGAAGGGTCATGCGAGTGCGAGCCTCTGCATTCTTTCGGTCAGATTGTCGAACAGGGTTAGCGTCTCCTTCGTTGCGGTATCCGGGCTTGGCATAATTCTTAGCCTTCATACGTCGGTCAATGGAGGCTGCTCCACGCTTACCATCAACATTGACTTGATAAGTAGTGAATTGTCCCTTGTCGTTGCGACGAACATACTTACGAGTGCCGCCAGCAGTAGTCATACGGGTGCGAGGTTGTGCCTCGAACTCAGCAGAGCCAATCCATTGTGGAACTCCGTGTCCTGAACTAACAACTGTGGATTCTTCTCCAAAGGAGTTAGGAACTACTGGAAGACCCATTTCAGTTTCTGCGCTACCATACCATTGTGGAACTCCGTTGCTGGAGGACAAAGCAGAGTTGTCTCCGTAAGAGTTAGGAATAACTGGTTCCATTTGAGTTTCAATTGTTTCTGAACCGAAAACACCACCAATAGCGTTTTCAATGCTACGGGAAGCACGGTCAATCATACCGACTGGATTTGCGTCTCCTTGGTCCCTGTGTCCAGACTTAGCATAGTTTCGGGCATTCATGCGTCGGTCAATAGAAGCCGAGCCTTTCTTACCTGCGATATTTACTTGGTAAGGTGTGAATTGTCCTTTCTTGTTACGACGAATGTATTTGCGAGTGCCGTCAGCAGTTGTCATAACGGTGCGGGGTCCTGTTCCTCCGTAGCCGGAGGCTTCAAAAGTTTCTGCGGAGCCATACCATTGTGGAACTCCGTCACCAGATTCCAAAGCAGATGAATCACCGAAAGAGTTAGCAATAACTGGGATTCCCATGTATTCTACTTCAGCATTATATTGTTGTCCACAATCAAGACAATGACCAAGACTTTCGGAAACTGCATCTTTACCACATGAAAAACACTTGCCCATAGATTCTGCACCCATAACGCCAGCGATTTCATCTTTCATTTCTTGTGTGGCTTCTCCAACGGCTTCTCCACGAAGTTTTCCGAAAAGGAATAGTCCTCCGCCAACAGCAGTTAATCCAAGTGTTAAATATCCAGCAGGACCGTAGCAGCCCAAACCTGATAGTTCTTTCATGGAACGGTAGCCGAGAATGCCACCACCAATAATCATTCCTGCGCCTGTGATAGTCTTTGCATCCATACTTTGCACCTAACTCAGCATGAGTTGTTCTGATACTTAAAGACTTCGGTAAAATCACCTATTGTTATTTTTACGAAACCACATTCCACAAGAATGACAAACCAAAGTTTTGGAATCTACATCACATTGTCTGCGGCAAGGACCGCCTACTGGTATCCAATCAGACATAAGATTCAACCCTTTCAACAAGTATGTTATATTGTTCAGGAGAAAGTTCTCCTCGATAGGACAAGAACTTAAACGTCAAAATTGTAAGAAACTTACTCAAGCGGGTGCGTAACATCAATATCACCGAGGGTCCAACGAAGGGTTTTGATTACACCTTCTAATGCTTTCTTGTTGCGTGCTGCTTCCTTCATAATAGTTTTGTTACCACGTTCTCTGGCTTGAAAGAAGGTATTCACCCAATAATTCTGTTTGCGTTCTGCTGCGTATAACATCTGTTCGATTTCATCCCATGTTCTTCCATAGGAAAAGTGTTCAGAATCTTGGTGGTCGCTCAATGCCATTTTACATCAATCCAGTATGGTATTCTGGAAGTTGTGCTGCTATTTAAAACTTCGCTTACTCTTCAGATTCTAACGATTCAGCAATAACTGGCGTTATAGAAATCCTTTCTGATTTATTCAAAGCCGAAGCGATGTAAATTAAAGTCTCCATTGTGAGCGCATCAAGATTAACTTTCGCACGATTTGATTTTTCGTTTCGATTATTCCATGAAGCAACGCTACGCTTGTTGAGAGAACTAAGTCTCTTGCCAACATATTCTTGAAGTTGCTTTCGGCTGCAAAGCACACGCATTTGGGCTGGTGTCATACGACGGGGGTTCATAGTATGTGTATAGGTTTTCACTTACTTAAAACTTCCTTGAATCAAGGCAAATCTTCTCCAATAATCCAAGACCACGGAAACATTAACATCCAAATAACTGCACGAAACAAGTTCAAGAAAAGACTCTTCATAGAATCTCATCCGTCATTACTTATCGTGTTATTACTTAACCTTCTAATTCGTCAAGAATGCCGTCGCCATCATCGTCATTGTCTAAGTAATTATCCAATCCGTCATTGTCCGAATCAAATTGACCTGTTGCATCGTTACCATCATTTTGCTCGAACCAATCGCTCAAACCATCGTTATCGTCATCGAGGTCTGACATATCCCAGATACCATCGTTGTCGTGGTCGTAGCGATAAGCGGAGAATGCTCCACCGGTTTCATCAACGTCAAGAATGTTGTCGTTGTCATCATCGTCATCCACACCATCATTGAGTCCATCATTGTCGTGGTCACGAGAAGCATCAGAGCCGTTGTCGTAAAAGTCCTTGTAGTTGTCCACACCGTCGTTATCAATATCTAAATCGAAACGGTCTTCAATTTTATCGTTGTCGTGGTCGTAAATGTTGGTATTATCGTTGCCGTCATTGACTTCTTCGTTGTCATTAAGACCGTCACCATCATCGTCGTCGTCTTCTGCATCAACGATACCATCATTGTCGTGGTCCATTGGGGAATCATCCATAGAATCTGGAATGCCGTCATTGTCATCGTCAGTATCCAAATCATTAGGAATACCGTCACCGTCATTGTCGTTTTCGCCGTTTTGGTCTTGGTTGTCTAACTGTTGCCCTTGTTGAGTATCAGTTTGTTGTCCCTGCTGACCTTGCTGGCCGTTTTGAGTTTGGCCTTGTTGTTGTTGGCTTTGCCCGTTTTGGTTTTGACCGTTCTGTTCCTCGGCTTGTTGCTCGGATTGTTGGCCGCCTTGCTGACCGCCCTGTTGTTGTTGGCCTTGACCATTATCTTGTTGTTGGCCTTGCTGACCAGACTGACCTTGATTGCCCTGCTGACCTTGCTGACCTTGCTGGCCTTGTTGTCCTTGTTGCCCTTGTTGTCCTTGCTGGCCTTGCTGTCCTTGTTGTCCTTGTTGGCCCTGTCCTTGACCCTGACCTTGTGATTGGCCTTGTCCTTGACCTTGACCCTGACCTTGACCTTGACCTTGACCTTGACCTTGCCCTTGTCCCTGTCCCTGTCCTTGTCCTTGTCCTTGACCCTGACCCTGACCTTGACCCTGACCTTGCCCCTGTCCTTGTCCTTGACCTTGACCCTGCCCTTGTCCTTGTCCCTGTCCTTGACCTTGACCTTGACCTTGACCTTGACCCTGACCTTCACCTTGTCCTCCAGCGTCGGATTCTCCGCCACCTTCAGTGCCACCATCTCCAGAACCTGCTCCTGATTCGCTAAAATCGGGGTCATAAGCATCGGGGATTCCATCTCCATCGGAGTCAGAATACTCACCATCGTTGGGGTCTGTTGGGAATGAATCTGTATTATCGGGTTTTCCATCCCCATCTGTATCAGAATTGTTAGGGTTTGTTCCCTTTGCATATTCTTGAGCATTGGTTAAACCGTCACCATCTGGGTCAGCGTTAGCATCGCCACCGTTAGTAGGGTTAAGACCATTACTGACTTCCCAACCATCGGGAAGACCATCGCCGTCTGAATCAGCGTTGTTCATGTTAGTGCCGTGAGTTTGTTCTTCAGAGTTAGTTAAACCATCTCCGTCCCAATCAGCCCCACCATCGGAGGGGTCCAATGGGTCAGAACCATCGGCGGTGACTATACCTGCGCTCATAGCAAGCATAATAGCGGTCAAAATTGTAAGCATCGTATTTTTGAATTTGTTATTTTCTTTCATAGTAATCTGTTCCATTAAAGTTTGTTCATAGGGAAACCGCTTTTCCCTCTACCTTAATGTAAGTATCTCTTTCTATTTAAGATTAACTGTTTCCTGATTATGCCCCATTTGAGGAATCTTCATCAGAAATGTCGGAAGTGTTATCTTCATCAGGCTCTAAACCTGCTACTTGTTTAATTTCAATACTGTATATTTTATCATTGAAACGCAAAGTAATATCAGCCTCAAAATCTTCTTTCTTTTCAATTTCTTCGGCCATTTGTTCCAGTTGTTCTATCAAAAGGCGCAAAGTGGCTCCCATATCAGGATTCTTAACTTGGTGCTGTGGTATGGTTCCATTAAGTAGGGAGTTCCAAATGCGGCTATATCCGTAATAATCTCTCATCCAATCTTCAGGCATAGTAGGTCTATTAACTATCATCTATTTAAGATTCTTCCCATTCGGTTGAAGCGGTTTCATCATCTCCCGACCAATCAAATGTTACTTCACACTCAACGGTAACAGTTATAGGGGCTAACTCATCATCAAACTCAACTTGTAGTGAGTCTGACTCGGTTTCTTCTCCGCTTTCATCATCAAAATCTACATAATCCATCATATCTAAATTATCATACCATTCATCAACGGCTTCTTCTATTACATCTCTATCAAAGTCAGTAAAATCATATGGGTTATCACGAGGCACCTCTCCGATTGGCCCTTCAACCTCACTTATGCTCCAACTAACTCGGATATTTATTTCTCTACTCATGGTTACTTCTTTGGTATAAGTTTTATCCTCGTTGGATTGGTCAGTATCTCCTGCATCTAATATATCATCTGCTGTGGCCTCAAAGATTTCTTCTACAATTTCATCAAATTGCTCTTCTAAATCATCAATACGATTTGAGATTCGGCTGGATAACTTGATTAAATCAAATTGAATCTTTCTGCCTTCTGGAGTATAAGGCATAGATTCGGCAAGATGGACTACTTCTAAGTAGAGATTAGTTAAAAAACCATAATCTATGCTTTCTAAAACATTACTTTCTTTAACCCAATTTAGCATTAAAATGCCTTCGGTGTAAGACTCCATAAGTTGCTGTGGTCTTTTTCACTATTTGTAGTTTGCCTACATACCTCTTGGATTTTCATGAATAATGTGTATATCTTTTTCTTCATTCCAAAATTCTGTATATAATCCTCTAACGCCTCCCGTAGAAGATAACTTTAACTTTTTACAAGGACAAATTGCCCATCCTCGTGCGGGTTGATGTAACCATTCTTGGCACTCATAACAACGAAGTGCAATAGACATAGTAAATAATTGGTAGTCTAACTATTTAGGTCTTCTTTCCAATCATTGTAAAGTTTCTGCTCCAGCAATCCATCGTTGTGATTTTCCAGATTTCTTGACTTCCCACATTTTACCATCGTTGCCTCTCATGCGAGTGCCAATCTTTCGGCGAGTGGCTGAAATTGTAGGTGCTTTACGGCCAGTCTTGGCTTTAGCCTTTGGCTTGGCTTTACGAGTTGTAGTTTTCTTAGCAACCTTAGCCTTGGGTTTCGTAGTGGTTCTTTTGGCTCGTGCTTTGGGTTTGGGCTTGGCTTTAGCCACAGGTTTCGTCGGCACGGTGAAAGTTTTTCTCATTACAGTCGTATTATTCTCCCAGTCAGAATAATAGTAAAACAAAAGAACTTTGTTGTCTTTGGTTAAGATTGCCCACTCTCCTTCTTCGCCCATGTGGTCTGGGTCGTAGGTGTCTTTCCAGTAAGCAGTTCCATTAAAAACCATGTATGTTTCGCTCATAATGCTTCCTTCGGATTTGCATCGTGCAGTGAAGTCTTTGACCCAAGCATTCCATTGAGGGCTTTGAGCCATTTTGCCCCAAATCTGTTTTTCTCGCTTGCCACCTGATTGCATCCAACTTACTTGCTTCCAACCATCCCGTTTGGCTTTTTTGACGGATTTCGTAAGAGTTTCTCGTGGGTGTTCTGCATTTTCATC